>Ga0102924_1000395_pt1 | contig 54517 bp, 60 predicted proteins | sample PaiPotPPM11metaG_FD_80116 | JGI IMG/M metagenome (GOLD analysis project Ga0102924, IMG submission 80116) | Iron sulfur acid spring bacterial and archeal communities from Banff, Canada, to study Microbial Dark Matter (Phase II) - Paint Pots PPM... ... | reverse complement strand
TGGGGATGGCCCCAAGGTTCCCTGGCGGACGAGCACGCAAGCCATCACGGCGGCGGATCGAGCGGCGGCATGGAAGGCGAGACGGGCGGCGGAGGCGAGATGGAGGGCGCGCACGGGCGCTCAAATGCTCCGTTCTATCCCTCGCTTATGAACCTGCCCTCTCTGACGCCGGAACAGCGCGCCCAAATCGATCAGACAGCGCAATCGCGCATGGACGACGGCACCGCTTTGATGTCGAAGGGCGTCGATCTCCTCTCCAACTCGAACGACTATGCCGCGATGCGGGAAGGAACAAGACTCATCCGCGAGGGACTGGACGAATTGCAAAGCGGCTTGGCGGCTCGCGAGTCGCTGGAGGAACAGACTCCGCCACAAGCTGTCGCGTTCAAGTGGTTCAGAAACCAGCTGAACCTGTCAGTCTTTTATCCGGAGGGAGAGTCAGAGTCGCGGTTCGGACTCTCGGCGTTCCATCTCTTCACGATGGGGCTGCTCGTCGTATTCGCGTTCGCGATGCTCGCCCTGTACTTCGCGAAGATGCGCCGGGCGGCAGCGCTCTTCGGGCGGCTTGAGCCGGACGAAAAATCGCTACCCCCTGGATCGTCTCCACCGCTTGTCGGCGCACCCGGTCCTGCAGCTCCACCGGGACGAAAGCCGCCGCCGACTAGCGGAGCGCCGCCTGTGCCTGCCACGCCCGTGACGGACGCAGAGGTGGACGCAGACAAACCACCGGCAGACGCGTCGTCTGCTCCTGCTTCGGCAGGCCCGGTGCCATTGACGGCGAAATGGCGAGGGCAACTCCGCGTTGGCAGCATCGTCAACGAAACGCCCTCGATCAAAACGTTCCGGCTCCTTCGCGCTCAGAGCGACGGGCCGCTGCCCTTCACCTTTAGTCCCGGTCAATTCCTCAACGTCGCGTTCGGAATCGGCGGAGCAAGAATGAACCGTTCCTACTCCATCTCATCATCGCCGAATGAACGAGACTTCATTGAGCTGACCATCAAGCGAGAAGAGCGTGGCGCCGTCTCCCGCCATATTCACGATCTGATCAAGGTCGGAGACACCATCCTGGCGGCTGGTCCGGTCGGCAAATTTGTCTTTGACGGAACGGAGGAGGACAGCATCGTCCTCATTGCGGCCGGCGTGGGCATCACCCCTTTGATGAGCATCATGTGCTACCTCACGGAACGAGCCTGGGCCGGAGATATCTATTTTATATACAGCTGCCGCACTGAGGCCGACTTCGTTTTTGCAAAACGTCTTACTGAGCTCGAGCGCCGCAACGCGAAGCTGCACATGGCGGTCACCATGTCGAACGCGGGCCCTGACTGGAAGGGAGCTCGCGGGCGCTTCAGCAAAGACCTGTTGACGAAGGCGGTTCCCAACCTTGCTTCGCGGCTGGTGCACCTTTGCGGACCGCCGGCGATGATGGATGCGACGAAGGCGCTTCTCGCCGAGCTCGGGGTCCCTGCCGATAAGGTGAAAACGGAGACGTTCGGGGCTGTGAAACCTCCGCTTGTCGCGCCCGGGACTTACGCCAAACCGACCTCCGCCGCGACGGGGCCATTGGTTACGTTTTCGAAGAACAACAAATTCGCAAAAATCCGCGTGGATCAGACAATTCTCGAGCTCTCCGAAGAGCTCGCGATCGGCATCGAGTTCTCGTGCCGTGTGGGGACCTGCGGCGTGTGTAAGGTCCACATGACGGCCGGCGAGGTCGACATGGCGGTCCAGGATGCGCTCGACGACAACGACAAGGAAAACGGTATCATTCTGGCCTGCCAGGCGAAGCCAAAGACCGAAGTCACCGTCGAGGCGTAAGCAATGAAAAGCGGCGAGCGCATCATTGTTACCAGCATCTTCGTCCTGTTGCTCTTTGCCTGGCTCGGCTTTCTCTTGCACGTTTCTCCGCGCTTTGCGGGCAGTGGCGTGGGGGCGATGTTCGGCATCAGTGGGGCCGTGCTCATGCTCGTCCCCTTGGCCTACGTCTTCGTCAAGCGCATCTCGGCTCTGAAGGAGCGCGTGACCAAACACGTCAAGTTGCAGACGCTTATGTCGCTACACGTCTACGCTGGCATTGTTGGGGCGCTGCTTGCGATCATCCACACTGGACACAACTACGATAGCCCACTCGGAATCGCGCTCACTGCGACGATGATGCTGATGATCGTGAGCGGGTTCACCGTGCGCTACCTCCTCGCCTTCGTCAACCTGGAGATCAAGGACAAACTCGCCCTGCTGCAGACCGCGAGAGGGGACCTCGACAGCGCGTGGGGAGTTTTAGAGAAGCATCCCGCTGAAATCAGAGGCCTGCCGAAGGCTCCGGTGCTGACGGCAGGCCTGGCCTCGGTCGGTATCTCGGCTGCGTCCGACGACCCCGCTGGCCACGTCACTATGCTGGCAGAGGGCGTGGCGGATCTCGAGTACACCGTTCGCACGGACGAAGTGATGAAGCGTTGGTTTGCGAGGGCATCAATCGTCCACGTGGTTCTCTCGATTTCTTTTTACGTGTTGCTCGTCGCCCACGTTGGTTCGGGCATTTACTTCGGGCTGCGGTGGCTGCGGTGAAGGAACGCGCCGCCATCAGATGGTTCAAGGCCTGACCAGCAATGTGGAAATGGACTGCATTTGTAGTAGGCGCTCCGATTGTCTTAATTTTCGTGGCAAAGGCGCTCGGATTTTCTGTGCACCATGGAACATCAACGTGGCAGGCATTTGCGAGGCCCGGGCCGTTGTCGAAAGCGCATGCTTTTATCGGAGAGAACTGCGCCGCCTGTCACGCGCCGGTAGCCGGGGTGACGAGGGCGAAATGCGTAGCGTGCCACGCCGACACGGCGCAACTGGTCGACCGCCAGCCAACCGCGTTCCATGCGACCATCAGCCAATGCGCGCCGTGTCACTACGAGCATCAGGCGGGAGTTGAGCGGCCGATTCACTTGGATCATTTGGCGCTGGCGCAGATAGGACTTGCGGAACTCGGTAACGGTGATGGAGCGGAAAAGCGGAGGCGCGCGGGCCTCCTCAGCTGGATTCGATCGGGACCGAATATCCCCTCAAACCACGCCATCAGCGCGCAAGAGCAGGTGCTCAACTGTGTCTCCTGCCACCAGGTGCAGGACGTGCATAAGAGCAACTTCGGGCAGAATTGCACGCTGTGCCACGCGACAAAGACCTGGTTCATCGCGAACTACGTCCACCCCAAGCCCTCGACACGGCAGTGCACTCAATGCCACACCGCGTCACCGTGTCACTACATGGAGGGGTGTCTCGGAATGATGGGGAAAATGGCTGGCGGAGAAGGTGCGCGATTGGAGCAGTGTTATCTCTGTCACAAGACGACGAGCTGGTACGATTTTCAAAAGCGGGCAGGAGACCATCACTAAGCTACGGATGTTGAGATGAAGCGGCGAGTTGTGAGCGAATTGGTTCTCATGCGCCGAAGTTCGACCTTTTCAAAGGGCCAATGAGTCGTCATCATTAGGGTAGTAGTTGTGCGGACGAATCAGAAAGCGGGAATCGCGTTAATTGCGGCGCTGATACTGGTGCTGCATAGCGCTGTTTTGTGCGCTACCGGCGTTCCCAACTGCACACCGACCTCTGTTAGCTTGGGCCACCATCAGGAGCATGGCTGCCACGACCACTTGCACCATGACTCGCGAAAAAGTCAGGGCTGCGTGTGCTGTGAATCGCTCCTTTGCGCGCCTCGTGCGGAAGTAGCGCGCGCGGATGGCCGCTTAACCAGCGATCGGATTGCGGCGTTCGTGCCGGTCTGGATCGCCACGCTGCTTTTGAATCCTGCTGGTATCGGTGCGAGGTTACCGAGAGTGTCGGAGTCCCCGCCCTCACATACGCGAGTTCGAATTTTTCTCGTCCAAAAAACGCTCCTCCTCTGATCCTTTCGCCATCGCTTTAGACCGGAGTCCCTAGACCGAGGTCTAATCATAGTCTCGATCGGTCGTTTGGAATCCGACCTTTGGACGACTGGCGGTTTATCGTGAGTAAGGGTGAACAATGCAAGTTAAGAAAGTGTTTCGGGAAAGAGCAGCCGACGGTATCAGCCGCCGGCGCTTCGTACAGGGCGTCATCGCCGGGGGAGTGATCGCTGGTTTGGAGTTGTGGCGCTGGCCTGCGCTGGCACTGAACACGCGGAACGAGCAGACGATGTTGTCCGGAAGCCACTTCGACCTTGTCATCGAAGAGGTTGCAGTCAATTTCACCGGCCGCCCGGGCGTAGCGACCGCCATCAATGGGGTGGTACCGGGACCAACACTACGCTTTCGGGAAGGTGAAAACGTAACGATCTCGGTCGCCAATCATCTGACGGATGACACCTCAATCCACTGGCACGGCCTTCGTATCCCGGCCGAAATGGATGGCGTCCCTGGGTTGAGCTTTCGCGGAATCGCCCCGAAAGAGACCTTCGTCTATCAATTCCCGGTCAAGCAAAATGGCACCTATTGGTATCACAGCCACAGCCGTTTCCAGGAGCAAACCGGACACTACGCGGCGATCATAATCGATCCTCAGGGCAAGGATCCGATCGAATACGACCGCGAGCACGTGATTTTGCTCTCGGACTGGACCGATGAAAATCCAGAGACCGTCTACACTAATCTCAAGCAGCAGAGCGATTACTACAACTACCATCAGCGGACCGTCGGAACGTTCTTTTCCGATGTCAAGAAAGAGGGACTCGGTGCGACGGTGTCGGACCGGCTCATGTGGGGCGCCATGAACATGAACCCCACCGATATTCTGGACGTGAGTGGCGCGACCTACACATACCTGGTCAACGGACAGCCGCCCGCTGCGAACTATACCGCTCTGTTCCGCCCGAAGGAGCGCGTCCGCTTGCGCTTCATCAATGGCTCAGCGATGTCCATCTTCGACGTGCGCATCCCGGGACTGCCGATGACCGTTGTGCAGACCGACGGCAACGATGTTGAGCCGATCACCGTCGACGAATTCAGAATTTCAGTAGCCGAGACCTATGACGTAATCGTCCAGCCGCAGGATGCGTCCGCATTCACGATCTTCGCGCAGTCAGAAGATCGCACCGGCTATGCGCGTGCGACGCTGGCGCCGAGAGCTGGCATGACTGCGCCGGTTCCACCAATGGATCCGCGACCGTTGCTAACGATGGTCGATATGGGAATGGGCAACATGGCGGGCATGGGCAACATGGCGGGCATGGGCAACATGGCGGGCATGGGCGGGATGGGCGGTAAGAACGCCGGCGGCATGTCGGGTATGGCCATGGGTAGCGGAGCGGACGGCGAAAAAAGCAAATCCGTGGGAACCGAAATGGGAAAGATGTCCGGTATGAATACGGGCAACATTTCGGAAATGAAAATGGGATCTGCGAGCCCGTCTGCCACTCCTACAGCAGGGCCACGCAGCATGCCTGGTATGAAGATGAACGGCACGCAGGACATGGACATGGGCTATAAGTCAGGAATGGATATGAGCAACAAGCCCGGCACGCAGACGAGAGCCAAGTCGCCCGCGGTACGCGGACCACTCTCTATGCCCTTCCCGCAGCCAGGCCCCGATACCACCCGGACGTCGGCAGCAGAGATGGCCGGAAAGCCGACGTTGCCTAAGCCGATCGCACTCCGTGAAGGTCCGCAAGTGGACAATATCGCCGGAGCTCCGACCGAGCGGCTCTCCACGCCTGGCAATGGACTCGACAGCAATGGTCGGCGTGTTCTGACCTATGCCGATTTGCGCGCGAGATATCGCGGCGTCGACCCGCGACCACCGGACCGCGAGATAGAGCTCCACCTGACCGGCAACATGTTGCGCTTCATCTGGGGATTCGACGGCGCCAAGTTCTCTGACGTCGGGCCAATTCCTCTCAAACTGGGAGAGCGCGTGCGCTTCATCCTGGTGAACGACACGATGATGGCCCATCCGATCCATCTGCACGGGCTCTGGAGCGAACTCGAGAACGGCAATGGCGAGCTGCGCCCCTACAAGCACACGATCAACGTCAAACCGGGCGAACGATTGAGCTACCTGGTCAGCGCCGACGCTCCGGGCAGTTGGGCGTATCACTGCCATCTGCTCTACCACATGGAGGCCGGCATGTTTCGCACGGTGATCGTGTCATGAGGGGGACGAATGACTCGGCGCAATGGCTACGCAGCACGAGGACTTCATCGCTTTTAGTAGCAGCAGTCGCGCTGGCGTGCCTCAACTCACGCGCGGCTTACGCGCAGTCGGCAGTCGCGCCAACACCGGCGAAGTCGAGCTCCTCCGCGACTGGTTGGGAGCCGCCTGTGATGGATGATCCAATCATCGGACACGTTCTTTTTAATCAGCTAGAGGGACGTACGAACGGTACCGAGACCGAATTGCGCTGGGACATGGAGGCATGGGCGGGAACCGACATGAACAGACTGTGGTTCAAGTCGGAGGGCTTCGTCGAGAAGGGGAAAGCCAGCGATGGGATCACGGAAGCGCTGTATGACCGTCCTATACCGTTTCTGAGATATTTCGATGCGCAGGCCGGAATCCGCTACGACTTGGACTCGAATCGCGGACGAACGTGGGGAGCGATTGGAATCGAGGGATTGGCCCCCAATTTTTTCGAGTTCGAGCCGACATTCTACTTCAGTGATGGAGGCCGCGTCGCCGGACGCGTGAATGGTTCGTACGATTTGCTGATTACGCAGCGCCTGATATTGCAGCCCCAGTTTGAGTTGAACTTCTACAGCAAGAGCGATCCAAGCCGCGGAAACGGGTCCGGGCTTTCAGAGCTCGATACCGGTCTGCGCTTGCGTTACGAGATCTGTCGCAAATTGGCGCCTTACATCGGTGTTGCATACAGCGGGAAATTCGGTGAGACAGCAGATTTTACTCGCGCGGAAGGGGGAATCGTCAACGATGTGCGCTTCGTGTTCGGAATGCGGGTCTGGTATTAAAAATGCGAAATTTTACAGCGACAATCGTAACAACCCTGATAATTTCCGCACTCCTTGGGGCTATGGTGTGGACCGCGGTGATGCCGCGAATCGATTGGAGCGCGGCGCGGCAACCGGGCATTTTGGAAAGGTCGCTTGCGAAGAGCGTTATTGGCCGGTGGATCAACTACAACGCCAACACGGCAGCTAACCCAATACCTCCGACCGCAGAGAATCTAAAGGCTGGCCAGAACGAATACGAGGAGCACTGCGCCACCTGCCACGGTCTCGACGGAAAGGGCTCGAACCGTTTCAGAGCCGATTTCAATCCGCCGGTGCCTCAACTCACCGGAGATATCCAAAAGTTATCCGACGCGGAACTTTATTTCGTAATCGCGCATGGGATCAGGATGACAGCTATGCCCGCCTTCGCCGCCCATCATTCTCCTGATGAAATCTGGAGAACGATTCTTTGGGTGCGCCATCTTCCCGAATTAAGTTCCGCTGAGCGTAAGGAAATTGAGGAAGAAACGTCTGATCAAGAGCGGCACCATCAGGAGGTGATGAAGCAAGGCGGTATGAATGATGACATGAACTAACTGAGATTTGAGCTGGCATTGGCACAGAAATAGCTTGAGGCGGGACTCCGCGCAGGAAGCAGGCGGGGAGTGAAAACAGAAAAGGAGAAAAAGTGAAGCGAATATCTATGTTAATCGCAGCAGGGCTGTTTCTGCTCGCTGCGGCCACCCTGCTTACGATTCGGGCAACCGCTCAACAGACGGTCGTCACCGACGATAACCTTAATCAGATGATCGCGCACGCGAAGACCCCTGCGGATCATGAGGCGATTGCCGCCTACTACGACACAGAAGCCGCTGAGAACGAAAAAAAAGCTCGCTTTCACACAACTAACGTAAATATGTATTCGAAACTCTCATTTCTGCCACACTGCAAAGCACTCGTAAAAGCCTTCCAGGACGCTGCGGATCAGGACAAAGCGCTTGCAGCCGCACATCGCGCAATGGCGAAGTAGGTGGGACGGTCAACTTTGCAATGAGTATAGCTGGCAGGGCGGCGCTTGTCGCCCTGCCCGTTATGCCAACTCGGTCAGACGAGCACCCTGATAGTCGCCCGCAGATGGCTCGATGACGCGGGGGCTTGTCTCGAATCACTGGCCGGATGCGCGAGTCTACGATGCTCCGCTGCTAGCTTAGAGTCCTGCGCGGCGATTTTGGAATAGTAGTCTGCCATCTCTTCACAGTGCGGAACCATGTTCACTTTGTAGGAGTTGTGGAACTGGCGGTAGGTCTCCGCCAGATGGCGGTGAGAGTTGGCCTGAGCCTCGTCGTCGGCCGCTTCGCAAGGCTCCACGACACACGGACCGGAGGACCGGACATTCTGCGAATGGTCATAGACTTATCGGGCTTCCTCCGGCTCGGGTCGGCCGCCTTGGATCACCGCCGGATGGCGCACGTTTCGTTAGCATCGTGAGCTTCGGCCTCCAACCCATAGGCCCCCCTTTGCCAGTTTGCGATGCTGCGCCGCGAGTTCGGAATGGGTCGCCGATCTTGCTAAAATATTGCGCTATATCGTCGCAATGCATCGCCACTCCAGCCTGGATGGGAGTCGTTGTAGGTTTCCCCTAGACGCGCGTGAAATGCCGCGTTTGCACTGTTGTCTGACAGCTCGCCGTTCGAAATACGAAGCCAAGGCCTCGTGATCGGTTGGCGTTCTGGCGTTCGTAATCATCATCGCGATATCGTCGTTTGCGGTCCACCGGTGGACTCCAACGGTGATGAGAAATATCCAGCTGAAGCTACCCTTTGGTGATGATCAACATCAGGAAACTTCCTGCTGGAGGAAGAAAAATGAAGCGAGTGACGATGTTGCTCGTAATGGGGTTGGCGCTGTTCGCTGCCGCTGCGGTGCCCACTGTACGGGCTATTGCTCAACAGGAGACGGTCACGGCCGATAATCTAGACCAGGCGATTACCAACGCGAAGACCGCGGCCGACCATGAGGCGATTGCAGCGTACTACGAAGGACAGGCTGAAGACACAAAGAAGAAAGCCAACCTTCATTGGCGCACCGCCGAAGCTTATCGGAAATCCGGAATGTCTAAGCAGGTCTACACGGCTGATATGTGTGACAAAATCGCAGCGATGTGGGACAAAATCGCCGCAGATCAGGAAAAGCTTGCGATGGCCCATCGCGAAATGGCCAAAAAGGCCGAGGCGCAACCGAACAATTAAGTGAACCAGGGCAAGGCGCCGTACAGCGCCTTACCCCCTATGTCGGGGAAACAATTGCGGCGACTCGCGGTCGCGTTGTCTTAAAGGCGCCATAGCCTGGCGGCCTAATGTGCCGATGAATTTTACCGGATTGCGCCTCTGATTGGTCGGAATCCCTACGGACGGAATTGAGCGCTGCGACTTTAGAGGGGGCATAGTTGAATCGCTACCATGAATGACGAAAAGACGGTTGTCGATTCTGAATTGATGCCTCAAATAACCAGCAAGGTAACTGACCCTGTGTGCCAGATGCAGGTCGATCTAGCGAAGAGCGCAGGATCGTTTGAATACAGGCGCGACGTACTACTTCTGCGGCACCCACTGTCTCGAGAAATTCAAACATGAGTCCGAGAGCTTCGTAAGTCTTGCGGCACCGCGCCCAGCAGCAACGAAAGTCAGTGCTCCTTTGCCGGTCGCAGCGGCTTCCCGTCTGCATACGTGCCCTATGCATCTGGAGATCCGACAAGATCACCCGGGTTCGTGTCCGAAATGCAGGATGGCGCTTGAACCGGCCGCGCCAATCCAGTCTGCGTCGAAGACCGAATACACCTGCCCAATGCATCCGCAGATCGTTCGTTCACAACCTGGCAACTGCCCCATCTGCGGAATGATATTGGAACCGCGCGTGGTGAGCGCGGCGGATGAAGCTTCCACGGAGCTTGCTGACATGACCCGGCGCTTTTGGGCGAGCGTCGCGCTGACGGTACCGTTGGTCTTCATCGAGATGTCAGAGATGGATTCCGGGTCGCTCTGAAGGCGCGTTTGAGCTGATCGTATCCTATCCCCCTTCTTCTGACCGAATTGGAGCAAGTTTTCTGCGACTGCTCCCCAAGACAATGATGCGGCCGAGCCCCCGCTTTATCGTGCTTTGCGCGACGTTCAGTTCTTGGCGCGGAACGGCTTCGAGTGCGTCGCCGCAGGGCGAGTCTCAGTGAGCGAATCTAGGTCGCCTATAAAAATTACGCCTAATGAGGAAAAAAAAGGACCTCGATCGAACGCCTTGTCTATGGCTCTTGGCGTAAGCTGGCACGTATAAAGGGCTTCTCTGAATCCTAAGCAAGTTATCGCACTCTAATCTTACTGGTACGACAATTGTTGACCTAATGAACGGTACTAAGCGCTCAGGGTAACTATCTGGAACACTCGGCCCTACGCTGTCGCTCAATTTTGCTGGTTGCAGCTTTCTTATTACCTTTCCACGTATCTCGCATTTGCTGCAACAGCGAGACATCTGCGCAGCATCATTGCCTCGTGGCTTGGCCGCACTGCCATGACCATCCTTCCCACGAACAACCTAAGAGCGAATGCCACGCCTGTTGTGCGTCGATAATTTGTCAATCCAGCAGACCTGAAACCCCAAGCAACCCTCTTCAGATTAACGCTATTCCGACGGCATGGCTTTGGCCGGCGGCACGCCTGAGCTCAAGCGTGAGGATCCATTCATGCTTGAGGCGGGCTGGTCCGCCGCTATGGCTCCAAACCTCGCTCTCTATAACGGCTCATCCCCTCATCATTTGACAACGCAGACCTGTGTCTTAGCCGGCGATTCGCTGCTTCCCGCAGTTCAGACGGAGCAGCAGCAAAAACCGGTCGCGATTAGGAGAACAAGCGGCGCGCGAGGGTCATATATGCCTTCAAATATTGCATTGAATCTGCCTGATGGGATGGAAGCTAAATCAATCACCTCAACCGCAACCATCCTCTCAGATGCCGTATCCACGGCGAGTCAACCGAAGTCGCTTTTTGCTAATGATGCTGTAGCAGCGATTCCTCTGCAGGCCGGTGAGCTGGTTGAGGTTCTTAGCTGCCCTGAAATATTCGCCACCTTGGACACCGAAGGTAAGCTCGACGGGCTTCCATTCATGCCGGAGATGCTGAGTTTCTGCGGGCAGCGATTCCGAGTCCTGAGCCGAGCGGACAGTACCTGCTGGCGAGGCCAGCCGCGAAAAATAGAATCAACCGTTCACCTTGACCGAATCCGTTGTGACGGTTCAGCGCATGATAATTGTCACGCCTCGTGTCTCTTGCTGTGGAAAGAAGCGTGGTTGCGGCGAGTCAACTCCCCACTTCATGCTGTGCCAACGAAAGTCGACGATGGGCCGACCACGAACGGTCGCATAGGAATATCGCACTTTTCCGCTGCGAAGATTGATGTTTCGAGCGAAACGCATCGCATGCGTTCGACCCTGACGGGGTCGGACCAGGCGATGATGTGTCAGGCCACAGAAGTAGGTGTTGCCAGTTGCCCGTTAATGCTTGCAAACCCTCCACGTTACTTTTTCGACGTGACACGTGACTATCTGTCTGGAAAGATTTCCTTTGCGGACCTCCGCCGTCTGTACATCTATTTCCGAGGAAAGCTGATCCTGTTCGTGTTTACTAGCTGGGCGCGGGTGCCGTGGAATTCCAAACGTTACAAAAAGACGCCCGCAGAAATATTATCACTGCAACCCGGCGAATGGGTCCAGGTTCGCAGCGCCAGCGAAATACTCAGAACACTCGACAAAAAGGCATGCAATAAAGGCATGGAATTTAAGGCCGAGATGTTTCAGTTCTGCGGACGCAAGTTTCAGGTTCTTTCGCGAATGGAACGTAGAGTAGACGAGCACACCGGTCGCATGAGAGTGTTTCGCAACGAATGCATCATACTCGATTCCGTCCATTGTGAAGGGCAACGCACATTTTGCGCGCGGAATAATTATCATTACTGGCGCGAGATCTGGCTTCGTCGCTGCTGAGAAAAAACTCGACGATACCCGTCGCGGTTTGCGAATACATAGGATTGCCTAGCCAGGGAGTCGCTTCTGCTCTGAAAGTGCACAGCAAAAACGATACGATGTCTAGCGACATGACTCCGCGCCGAGGCGGTCATCCTCTGCCAGTAGCGGTGTACCTGTTCTACGGCATAGGGGCGAAGGGAATGTCCGTGGGGAGCCGCACCGTTGTACTCGTACTCGACATGGCGGCCGCTTCTGTGGCGATCTTGGCCGACTGGGAAGGCTAAGCAATGAGCGCAACTGACAGGATAGACACAATAGCGTCACCCGCAGAGCAATCAGCCTTACCAGAACTATCCGATGACTCAGCAGCGTCGCAGTTGGCGTCCTCTCTGGAGCCGCGCTACCTCTTCTACTGCTTCACCTGCGGTCAGAAAGACAGCAGCGCGAGCGATGCGACCGCTGGCAGCCTCTCCGCTCAGTATTCATGGACTATCTGGCGGCCGCGACTCTTGCCGGCGTTACCACAAGGACTTCCAGGCGTAAGGCTCCGGCTGAGGTTTCTCTTTCGATGGATCCTGCATAGGATGCATCTGTTCGCCGGATCTGAATCGGGCATATTGCTGATCTATGATCGAGGGCAGTTAGTGCACTATTCAGCATTTACTCCCAGGTATTGGCGTTTTCCATTCGTGGCCGATGACGATTTCCAGATTGGCGACACCTGGACTGATCCGACGAATCGCGGGAGAGGGCTTGCCCTTTTCGCATTACGGACTATTGTCGCAACGCTCGCCAGGCCGGAACGCTGTTTGTGGTACGTCGTCGGAGCCACCAACGCGCCATCGATTCGTGTGGCGGAAAAAGCGCAATTCACACTCATGGCCGAAGGTACCTGGGTTACGCCGTGGGGTATCAAGCTGGCCGGTGCCTATGTGATTCGCAGAAACAATTGCTCCGCCTGAACGACCAACAACCACTCGTCCAAGCAATAGGGGAGAGCGATTCCTACTCGTCGACCCGCGAGCACGACGCCTCTGTCGCCCCTTTGTTGGTAGGTCTTGTTTGCTGCCATAGTCTTGCTACGTAACCGACGCTAGCAAAGACACCACCTGGCGCCCGTTCAGGGAGCCGCGTTTCAAAAGCTCCTGTGCTACGGCCTCGACTGATGGCCAGTGCTTAGCTACCAACTCTCGCGCTCTGCGCTCGTCGCCCGCAAGCTCCTTGTCCGTGCAATAAGGCATCCGGTAAAGTTCAGCATAAAACTTTCTAGCGAGCGCATAGTCGCGGGTAGCGCATCCTTCGCGCACGCTGCTGGGATCCACGCGCGCCTGCGCTGCTGCCCCGGCCAGTGCAACCCAGACGCGATCTTGAAAGGCTGCGCGTTGCTCAGCGACTGGATCGAGTTGCGTATGACCCGCTAGCCATCCGCCGCCAAAGAACGCCCCACCAGCGACTCGCGTTGTGACCCGCGCGATCGCGATCCCAAGACGGCAGGCCACAACTGCGTGCCCGGCTTCATGATAGGCAACGGTTTTTGTGTCTAACATCCTGGCTTTGTCTTCGTCCGCCTGTAGGAGCCCCAGCGTGGCGTGACGATAGCACCCCGCCACCGAACGATCGAGGCGGTCTGCGCGAGCGCTCAGACCTTGTATGACGCCGATCTAGCGCGACCCCAAAGATATTTTTGACTCCCATGACATAGAAAAACTCATTTCAACCCTCCACCCATCTTTCTGCACACGCGCCCCGCTCGCCATAGTCAAGGCGGTGCTGAAAAAAATGGAAGCTGGACCTTAAGCTCTGTGGGCGCGGCTCTCTCCGCGAGGATGCGGAATCCCTGTGGAACTTGCGCCGGCACATACATCATCGCGAGGTGGCCTTCAAAGGCTGGACGCGTTCACGAAGCGGGCTCGGCTGGCGATTAGAGTACAGCAGGACTTGGGGTTGCAGGGCGGCGTGATTAGGTGGGCTCAGTGGCGGAGCCGACCGGATGAGCGGCGGCTCCGACACCGTGACTATGGACGAGACGCGGCTCAGGAACGAGCAACGGCGAGCATGGTACGCGGCGCGGCCGGAATTGTGCTATCTATCGGTCGGAGTCGCGGGGGAACGGTGGACGACGATGCTCAAGATAAAGCACACGTCTGCGAATGTACGTCTTTGTTCTGAGTGCGCCCATTAGATCGATCTCGCCCAGGGCGATCGGCCCCAGCGAGATACCGAGAGGGCGTACTTTGTCCGGCACAGAGCCGAGGAGCACGAGTTCTGGTTGGAAACGCTTGGCCTACTACGAATGAAAACGAATCGTTACCTATCGCCTAAAATGGATTTGCTTTTTCATCTAGCACCCAAGTTTGATCAATACCTGCGTCAATCAGTAACTACTATTCTACAGCCTTGGCAACAGGAGATTCGCGACTACGTAAGCACCGCGAAAAAGCCTACTAACTTTGCTCAAAGAAATCTCGTTGAGTGGGGCAAGCGCAAAGGACTCGTGAACTTAGATTGACGCTCTCCTGGCTCGCTGACAATGCGAAGAGGCGACCGCAGCCCTCGACCGCGAGAAGAGGGCGATGCGTCGAGCGCAGCGGCCGGGGCTGCTTCGTCGCTCAGTTACCAAGACAAGCTTCAGGCGACTTTCAATTCGTGGAAGGCGCCGCCGGCTTTGCCATCCAATTTCTCTCGGTCATCGCCATCGCTTTTTAGACGCTCGCCAGGGCACGGCTCATTCAACCACCGCTCAGTCACCTTGTCATCGAGCCGGTAAAAGCAGAACACCGAGGCATAGACAGCGTGACGAGCGCCCGATGAGAAAACAGTCACAATGTCTCGACCGCACCGTCCGCAGTGGTGCTGCACCACAGCGGCGCTGGATTCTATTTTGACATGCTGTTCCTTCCGTTCGTTCGTGCCACTGATGATCGCCCGAAAGTCCCGTCCAAGGTATTGACCATAAAATCGCTCTCCCCCCTATGAGCGGTTCTTGATCCCGTCGCTATTTAGATTTTTAGCAAAATAGCACTGGCTAAATAGCCCTCGCGAGAAGGCGTCCACCGGGTTGCAAAAATCTCCAGCGATGGTGACCAGACTTTTCGGAAGAAATTTAATGAGGGAACTGCTTTTCGCTTCCGGCCGTGCCGAATCCGGATCGGGCGGGCCTGGCGCACAGCTTCGGAGTGCCTCAGTGGCTCAGCGACGGGCGCCTAACCGATGCCACAGGCATGACGCGGGGGTTGGTTCCTCGCGCGGTTGCTTGGGGCGGGCTCGCTCGGTTGCTCTCGGCAGCTACCGCAGGCGCCGGCCAGCCCCGTAACCCTCGCAGGTAATCGGGTTCTGTTCGATGTCAACGACCATCAGAAAAACGATACAAATCCAGAGATTCGAGCGTTCTAGTTGTCGGCACTCTCAGATAGCCCGATAGGTCCGCTTTGCGTCCGGTCGAGGAGCTGATGCATAGGATATTGCATCGCCTCTAGCTCCTTTGCGGACTTCAACTCTGACCAGTCTTCGCTGTCAACGTTCCCTTTCGCAGCGCGCGCTCTTTCATAATCGCGAAGAAAACCGGAACGAGGATCAGCACGTGAATCGTGGAAGTGATCATGCCGCCGACAATTGGCGCCGCGATCGGCTTCATCACATCGGAGCTGATACCGCTCTCCCACAGAATCGGAGCGAGGCTGAGCATTACTACCGCTACCGTCATCAATTTGGGCCGCAGCCGCTGAACAGCGCCCTCTATCGTGGCCTGTTCGATGTCTTCGTGATTGATGTTTCCCCGAGCAATATGACGGTCGAGCGCTTCGTGCAGATAAATGACCATCACGACTCCCGTTTCGACCGCGATCCCGAACAGCGCGATGTACCCGATCCATGCTGCGACGCTGAAATTGAATCCCATCCAGTACTGAAGGAGCAGGCCCCCTGTCATTGCGTACAGCGTGGGCAGGATGAGGACAGTTGCTTCGACCGCGGAGTGGAAGAGCATATAGAGAAGGATGAAAATCACGCCGAACACAATTGGGAGAATGTATGAGAGCCGTTTGCGGGCTCGCAGCTGAAATTCATACTCGCCCGACCACTTCAAGGTGTATCCGCTAGGCAAGCGCAGCTTCTGATCGAGAACACGCTGAGCCCTGTCGACGTACGATCCGTAGTCGCTGGTAGAGAGATCAATGTAAACGTAGCCGGTGAGTCGCGCGTCCTCGTCGCGAATCATCGAAGGACCAGGACTCAACTCGACCTTGGCAACCTCGCCTAGCGGAATCTGAGCGCCGCTTGGCGTCATCAGGAGGACGCTTCTCAGCGCATCGAGATCATTGCGATAGTCCTGCAAATAACGAACGTTGATCGGATAGCGCTCGCGCCCTTGAATCGTGGTGGCGATGTTTTCACCGCCTATGCCGGACGTGATCGCTAGTTGGACGTCATCCACGGTCAGGCCGTAACGAGCCGCAACGTCCCGATCGACGGTGATGTTTACATAGAATCCCTGCGAAACTCGTTCGGCAAAGACCGCACGAGTTCCCTCGACCGGCGTGAGCAGCTCCTCGATGTGCGCGCCGATGCGTTGAATCTCGGCGAGGTTCGGGCCTTGGACCTTAATCCCAACCGGCGTCTTGATGCCCGTTAGTTCCATGTCGAGCCGGTTTTCTACCGGCATGGTCCAGGAGTTCGAGAGGCCCGGAAAATGGAGCTTACCGTCCATGTCTGCGACGAGGCTTTCGTAAGTCACTCCCTTGGGCCACAGCTCACGCGGCTTGAGCATGATGGTCGTGTCGTACATGTCCAGCGGCGCGTTGTCGGTCGCACTGTTGGAGCGCCCGATCGTCCCGAACACGCTCTCCACCTCCGGATAACTCCGAATGATTTGGTCCTGCTTCTGCAGCAGATCCGCGGCTAAAGTGATGGAGATTCCCGGGAGGGCAGTCGGCATGAAAAGCGCCGAGCCCTCGAACAGCGGAGGCATGAATTGGCTGCCGATGTGGAACACGAGAGGAAGAGTTAGCGCGAGAAACACGACATTGGCCCCGATCGTCAGCCAGCGGTGGCGCAAGCACCACCTGAGGATCGGGAGATATAACGCCTGGAAAAAACGCGATATCGGATTCTCATCTTCGGGCCGCAAGCGCCGTCCACGAATCAGGAGAATCATAAGCACGGGAACGATCGTAATTGCGAGAATTGACGAGAATGTCATGGCCAATGTCTTAGTATCGGCCAGCGGGCGGAACATTCGGCCCTCCTGTGCCTCAAGCAGAAAAACCGGTAGGAAAGAGACCACTATAATGATCAGCGAGAAGAAAAGCGGACGACCCACCTGTTTCGCCGCAAGGAGAAGAATCTGCTGACGCTCCGCTTCGGACACAGAACGGCCGTTTTGGCCGGCTTCATGTTGCCGCTCAGACAAATGTCGATAACCGTTCTCGACCATTACGATCGAAGCATCGACCAGGACCCCGATCGCGAGAGCGAGTCCGCCCAATGACATGATGTTAGAGCTGACCCGGAAGTAATACATCGGGATGAACGTGGCGAGAAGCGCGAGCGGAAGGGTCAGAATAGGGATCAATGCGGACCGGAAGTGGAACAGGAATACAACAATCACGAGACTGACGATGATCGCCTCTTCAGTCAGATCCCGCTTGAGAGTGTTGATTGAATCGTTGATCAGACCCGACCGATCGTAGCCCGAGACGATCTCTACGCCTTTCGGAAGGGTCTTATTGATCTCTGCGATCTTCTTCTTGATGCCATCTATGACGTTGAGTGCGTTCTGCTCGTACCGCATCACGACAATGCCGGCGACGGTCTCACCCTCGCCATTCCACTCCGCAACTCCCTCGCGCAGATCCGGCCCATAGCTGACCACTCCGAGATCTCTCACTAGAACTGGAGTGCCGTTGTCAGTGGCAACCGAAATCTTCTCAAGATCTTCCAGTGAATTGACATAGCCATAGCCACGCACCAGGAAATCGGCGCCGGTCATTTCGATCACCCGGCCACCCACCTCGTTGTTGCTCGCGCGGATTTTGTCGATCACGGTCTGAAGCGGAATCTTCAGGGCCAGAAGTCGCTTAGGATCGAGCTTGACCTGATACTGGCGTACGAAGCCTCCGAGAGTTGCCACCTCGGCGACGCCGGGGACTGTCTCCAACGCGTAGCGCACTTGCCAATCTTGCAGGCTGCGCAAATCGGCGAGACTCAGGTTGTGGCTCCGATCGACAAGCAGATACTCGTAGACCCATCCTGCTCCTGTCGCATCCGGCCCGATTACGGGATGTACGCCCGCAGGAAGCTGCCCTTCGAGCTGCTGCATGTATTCGAGCACGCGGCTCCGCGCCCAATAGAGATCGGTGCCGTCTTCGAACACGACGTACACGTAGGAATCGTTGAACATCGTCTGCGCACGGATCGCCTTGACGTGTGGCGCAGCGAGCATCGTTGTGACAATCGGGTACGTGACCTGATCCTCGATCACATTGGGCGGCTGTCCCATCCATTCGGTGTGGACGATGACCTGGACGTCGGAAATGTCGGGAAGGGCGTCGAGCGGGATAAGGTCCAGCGACCAGATCCCACCGAGCACCAGCCCGGCGACTGCGATGAAAACGAGAAAACGATTAGCATTGCACCAGTCTATGATTCGTTCGATCATTGTCCTTCCTCACATCGCCATCGGGCCGGACACGGAGACGTTGAATTGCTTGGTCGCGATAGTTTGACCGCCTCTGGTCGCACTGATGCTCACTTGCCAGGTGCCGCCGCTCTGAAGATCGATTTTTCCCGAATAGGTTCCGTTACCTTGGTCGGTCAGGTTCGCCTGCGCCTTTACGGCTGCCATACCCATCGCCGGCATGGCAGCCATGTAAAACGTGACAGAGACCTGCGCGCCAGCAATTGCCTTACCGGTCGGATCTTTGAGAGTCGCAATCAATTTGTTCGTGCCTCGCGCAGGCGGATTCGGATCTGTCGTCAAGTCGACGCTAACCGCAGGTCCTTGGGTCTGCGGTTGGCCGGCCGCGTCGCTAACTCCGGGAGGCGGAGGGGCGAAGGTTCCCGCGGCGGCCTGCAGTTGGCTTTCAGAGTCAATAAGAAAATTCGCCGAGCTTACTATTCGATCACCTGCGCGCAGTCCTTTCAGAACTTGAAAGCTACGCTCCAGATGGGGACCGAGTTCGACCTCGGTCGGCGTGAGGTAGCCATCGCCACGATCGATAAAGACCGTATTGTGTTCGCCGGTCCTGAAAACTCCACTGTCTGGAATCACCAGTCCGCGTCCAAGGCGAGGTTCGATGGACACTCCAACGTACATGCCGATTTTGAGAAGGCCCTGCGGATTCGCGAAACTGCATCTGACCTTGGCGGTACGCGTCATCGCGTCCAACGCCTCCCAGATGAAGTCAATCCGACCTTCAAATTTCCGTCCGGGATAGGCGTCGACGGTCACAGATACGGGATCGCCAATTTTGACTAAGCCGATCTGGTTCTGAAAAATCGCAGCGTAGACCCAGATATTCGACAGCGTAGTGATCGAATAGAGCTTCGTGTCCGGCTGCACGTACATATTGGGGAGAGCGTTACGCTCCACGACGTAGCCGGTCATCGGAGAGTCTATTTCAACCGCGTTTCGGGTCGTGCCTTGCCGTTCCAGGCGCTTGATCTCACGCTCCGGAACACCAAATAGCTTCAGCCGATCGCGCGCACCTGAAATCAGCTGATCGGCGCCTTCAGCGACTCCCTGAACCGAACTCTTTCCCAGTTGGCGCTGCGATTGCAGAGCAATTAGAAATTCGTTCTCCGTGCTCACCAAGTCGGGACTGTAGATCGCGAAGAGTGGTTGACCCCGCTTCACGAATTGATATGTTTGGTTCACGAACACCTGCCGAATCCATCCGCTGAACCGTGTTTGGACGTAGCCTTCGAGCTGTTCGTCCGGTTCCACCAACCCCGTAGTTTCGACTTTGCCAGCCAGATCCTTTTCTTCGACGGTTGCGATCTGAAGGCCGATGAGTTGTCGGTGCTCGGGCGAGATCTGCACTGGCGCAAATCTCGGCCCGCTCTCGTCGGCCACAGCAGTCGGCGTTGTCGGCGCAAATACCAAGATCACCATAACGATCGCGACGAGCATCCGATGGCACATGCTGCCCAGAGACCTGCTGCCGCACTCCCCGAATTTAGTAATCTTCATGATTGCTCCCCGATGATCTCTCTGATCTTAGCCACCGCGATCTCGTGGTCGGCCAGTGTGCGGTAGTACTCCTGCTTCACCCGAAGCACGTCCGTAACGGCGCTGAGTAGAGTTTGGAAATCGACTTTATTAACCCGATACGCCGCCAACGCGGAAGACCGCGTCGCTTCGGCCTGCGGGACCAAACCCTCACTGTATAGCTTCAGAACGCGTTGAGTTGTCCGCAGTGCGATCGCCCGGTTCTGCAAATCGGCCATCACCGACAATCGTTTCGAAGATGCGTCGGCTCGCGCCGATTCACTTTCGAGCGCCGACTGCTCGACCGCGGGCGTCTGCTTCCGCCAGAAGTAGAGCGGCACTTTCGCGCCAAGCGTTAGCATGTAGTAGTCCTTGAACTTTACACCGGTCTTTTCGTACGAGTACCCGACCGTGAAGTCGGGGATGTAATCGCGCTTGGCCAATGCGAGCGCTGTCTGGCTCGCCTCTTCCATCGCTTCAGCTTGCTTCAACGTTGGCGATTTACTCAGGCCGAGTTGCCGCAGCCGGCGATCGTCGAGAGAGAATTCCGTCGGCGTAAGATTGGCGATCGCGATCGCGGGCGAATCCTGCTCGCGCCCGATAATGGCCTTCAGAGTCGCTTGGCTCTGGTCCACCGATTGATGGTGCATTTCTATCTCGTCGAGAAACTGCGTCAGCGTGATTTGTGCTTTCAGCACATCCTGCTGCTGAACCATTCCAACGTGGTACTGTGCTTCGACATTCCGCTCGATCGATTGAAGATCGCCCTGAGTCTCAAGCAGCACGGCCAACGTCTTTTTCAGATAGAACAGGTTGAAATAAGTCTCTCGCACCTGCTCTACGACCTGACGCTGCTGCACCTCGAAAGCGTGTTGAGCCGCCTCCGCTTCCTGGCGAGCCTGCTCCGCTCTAAGGCGCAGCTTGCCCGGCCCCGGAATGTCCTGCGACACACCGAAGCCGGTGTAGTAGAAGTCGCTAGTTTCATAGCCGGAGAAGGGCTGCGGACTTCCCACTGTAAAATGCTGAAGGCCAATTTGTGGATCGGGCAGGGTCGAGACTTGTCTCGGAACCTTTGTCAGCGCCTCCCAATGCTTTCGCGCAGAGACGAGCATCGGACTCCGTTGCAAAGCCTCGTTGGTCAGATCTTGAAGCGAGGCGATTTGCGGGTCGCCGGTGGTCTCTCTCGCTTGGTCTGAAGGAGTGTCAGCGGCATGACTGGTACCCGCGTTTTGGCATTTCGCCTCAGACGCGTAAGTAATAATGGCGGCACCAACGATGAAGACGAGAACTATCGTCTTCATCAGAAGGCGATCTGTGAATGTTGAAGGTCTTTCGGTCATATCTCACCACCCACCGTTAACTCGCATACCAAAGGCCGAAGTCTGCTCTCAACGCGACGCGCCGAGATTATCGGCCACGCCGCATTCGGACGCGGACCGTCCCAGCCATCGCAGTCTCTAGTGCCTGGCGATTAACTTCGGTTCAGAGCTGTAGCGAACAGAGCAGGCGTAGCGGTGGAGGGCGTGTGGGCAACAGGAAAGCCGGTTTATAGCAGGGCCTCTCCATAAGCGCCGAGTAGGACGACACGACCTGGAGTTGACCAAGGGCGGCCAGCCTGAAGTCGTTTTCAGCCGAGCTCGCGAAGGCGCGAGGCGGCGCTGGCACGACCGAGCAGCAATTCGATTCTGTTTGGTGTGTCGGCTCAGACGCGGGACAATTCTTTTTGCAAGATGCCGGACAATTCTTATTGCAGCCTGACGTCGGCATGCTGCAGCTAAACGAGGGCCGGGTTCTCCCCAACTGCGGAGAAAACGCCATAGCGATTACGACGGCGATAGCGAAGAGCGTTCGAAAAGGGCCGTTCACGGCCTTTCCCTTCATGGCCAAGCGAGCATGCGCTGTTGAGCATCTTTCTCTCAAGAGCGATCTGGACCCGGCGCCGCCTCGTTGAGCTGATTCCTGCCTCTTTCCGCAGCAGATGCCAAACAGACAAGCAGCGACCAAGTAAATCGATCAGGTTTTAACACGTCAGTACTCGGCTCTTTCCTTGCAGCACTAGTTGGGCCATGCGCATAAGAACGACAGTCTTGTTCGCGGCGGTTTTGGCGGCTGGCTCCGTCGCGAGCCTCCCGCGCTTATGCGCGGAAGGCCCGGATGGCAGCGTGGCGGCGGAGTCTCGCGATGGTTCGAGCTGCACTGATCGGTACAACGCGCTGCTTGGGCAAGCCAAGGCGTCGCTCGTCAAAGGCGATCGGGGCGCAGCTATCAATTCGCTGATTGCGGCCAAAAACCAGCTGCGCACCTGCCAGGAATTGGAAGAGCGAAACTCCACCCCCGCAGTCGCTGTCGCGCTGAACTCCACGTTATTGGCCCGCATCGAGTAGGCGGCCCGCTTCTACCAAAGACGTACGGGTTCGAAAGCCTGGTCTATTTCCGAGGGATCGACCTTCTGCCCGCTCTTGAGCCGCCCAATCAAATCGTTGATTTGTTCGCTCTTCTTCAGAAAGACGGGATTCGTACCATTCTTGGTGCCACCGTGTCTGCCCTCCTGGGCAGCTTCCTGAGATGCTTCCTGCAGCCTGGCGATCAGTTCGGGATTGACCTGAGTCTGAGCCGTATTCGCTTGAGCTTCCGGAGCAGTTCGTTCCATACCGACAGGACCGGCCCACGCCGGAATTGCGAACGTGGTGGCGAGCACTGCCGCCGCTGAAATCGTTGAAAGCGTCTTCATCGTCCTTACCTCTGTTTTGTGGCTCGAAGCGACCGCCAAAAATAGGCGTTACATCGAGCTGGTTTTCTTGGGCTCAGCGCACCAGGCGCTTGCTCCTCTCGAATTAAATCGTCTGGGTAAACCGATCGGCTACAGAGGCAGGATCAAATCTGACGTGAGCAGAACAGATCGAGCCGCATCCGCTGGGGAGGCGGAGCGGGCGAACGATACGTGACCAAGGAGAGCTCAGATATTTTGTAAAACGCAAGAGGCGCAAGGTGACCAATCATGTACACGAGCGCTTGCCGAGGCGCATTCCCTATTGCCGGCTTCGCTTTATCGGAGCTTGCGGAAATCCGGCAGCAGTTCGCGGGCATTTGCGAAGAACGCGTGGGACATTTGCTCTGGCAGCATTGCATGCTATCCATCGCCGCCGCATTTCCGAACCCGCATGCCGGGCCAAGCTGGACAACCAGCACGGCTAGCAGCAGGATTGTAACCGCTCTCCGCACAATTGATATTCTGAACCTGTTCCCGGGTTACGGCAAGTAGCGCTACGAAGAGGGTCGCGATAAGAAAAAGAGAAGTGTATGGGATTTACAACGCGGACCGCGCAGGGGCGACTTACCCGCAAACAGCGACGCTTTTCTTCACCGCCGCGTCCAACAATTTCGAGCTCGCGATCGCGGTTGCCGTTGCTACTTTCGGCATCGACAGTGGCGCAGCCTTCGCAGCGGTCATCGGACCGCTCATTGAGGTGCCGGTGATGATTGGCCTGGTCGACGTCGCTCGCGCGGCGAAACGTAGGTATTTCCCGACATCGCCGGCCACAATCGAGGCCATCGAATGCTGCGTGGCGAGGGCGGCTTCGGACAACTTAAAGGCGTCGAAAGCGCGTTGATACCGCGATATCAGCTCGCGTACGCGCGGGTCCTGAAGGCCAGCCCAGCGTCATTCAGGAGTAGTCGTGTTAGCGTCGATTATTTTACCAACGGCCGGCCTGATTCACGTGGCAAAGCTGTTTGCGGTGGACCTGAATCTAATTGGTAAACCGGAGTGAACATCGCAGGGTTTCAGATTCCCTCCGATTCGCGCACGTTTCTCACGATCCTAGCGATCCACGCTCCGGTCGGAATGGTTGCTGTAGTGACTGGCGTAGCCGCAATGCTCAGCGACAAGCGTCGCGGCGTCCATACCAGGTTCGGCTCGATCTATTTCTGGAGCTTGAGCGTGCTCTTCATCACCTCGACCGGGCTTGCGGCAATGAGATGGCGAGAAGACTATTATTTGTTCTTTGTCGGTGCGCTTTCTTTCGGCGTGGCGGTGACGGGTCGCACGGCCCGGCGGCAAAGATGGAAAATGTCAATCGACCTGCACATCGTGGGGATGGGCGTCTCATATATCGCGATGCTCACTGCTTTTTACGTTGATAATGGCGAGAGCCTGCCTATCTGGAGAGACCTGCCGCCTATAACCTACTGGCTGCTGCCGAGCGCCGTTGGCGTCCCGCTGATCATTTGGGCGCTGGCTCGCTACCAAAATGTCATTGCTTACGCAGGCACTCTACCCGCGAGCGGTTTGGTCACGCAGACCAAAACAGACTCCAGCCGGCGACGACCGGGCACTCCGGTCAGGAGCGAGGACCCGTGAAATCGATCGAAGACATCACTCTGGCTGACGTTACTTCGCTCTACGCCGGTGCGCAAACTGAGTTCTTGCACCTTCTATATGGTCAGCAAATTCACATTGGCGGCATGAAGGCCTCGCTCGATCTGGCCGAGCGCGCGAGGATCAGCGCCGGGCTAAGTGGAGTAGATCTTTGCTGCTGCAACGGTGCTGGAATGCGCTTCCTCGTACGTTTTCAAAATGTCGCCTCGATGGTCGGCGTCGACGCAACCGAAAGTGTTGTCGAGCGTGGCCGGCGCCTATGTCGCGAGGAAGAACTCGACGACCGCATCCGGTTCGTGCTCGCCGATGCTTGCCAAAGCGGCATGCCTACATCAAGCGCCGATTTCGTGTGGGGCGAGGATGCCTGGTGCTACGTGGTAGAGAAACCGAGACTGATCGCCGAGGCGGCGCGGCTCGTTCGACCTGGCGGCGTGATAGCCTTCACCGACTGGGTCGAGGGACCTGAGGAAATGAGCGAGGCGGAGGCTCAGCGCCTCCTCGGCATGATGAATTTCCCCAATGTTGAGGACATTGCGGGCTACACCCGTCTACTCAGGGAAAACGGCTGCGAAGTGCATGCAGCCGAAGACACCGGCCGCTTTCCTTCTTATGTCGATCTGTATCTAAACATGATCGAGATGCAGCTTACCTATGACGTTCTAAAGACCGTCGCTTTTCGTAGCGAATTGCTGCAGACCATAACCGATTCATTCCGATTCCTGGGTGAACTGTCACGCGCGGGCAAGATCGTGCAAGCGCGATTCATTGCGCGCCGCCTCTAAAGGATGAGCTTCTCGCTTCTAAAAGTGTCATCCATCGAAACATCGGTCCCTTTGCGCCTGGTAACAGAAAGGCACCATCGCCATGCGATTTGCGCGTTACGTTGCTCGAGGTCTGCAAACGATCATCAGGAGGCAGTTTCATGAAGATGGAGGCATGGGGCTGAGTTGCCTCTTGGTAGTCGTCTTCTTGCTGCTAGGAATCTCGGCGTTTGTAAAGTATCTGCGCGCGCAAGTTCTCTTGCGAAATCCCTTGCCGCGGCGACTCGGTCTTGAGCTGTTGAAGCCGATGCGCGAGCACCACGAGCGCGGAGCCTTCGAGCGCTGCACTTCTCCGCGCGACGCGGTCTGGCTCGCGGCCGAGGGCTTGTGGCTGCTGGAACTCTTGCGCGTCTCTCTTGAACCCCAAGCAGCGCCGCCAGATAGCGAGCTTTCTGAAGTAACAGGCCGGAGACACATGCTCCAATGAACGAACGCACCGCAGGAGTAATAAAGACCCGGATCGGCTATTCGGCGAGTAACGGACCTGATGACGCGAGGCGATGTTTTTTATGCCGCGCGATTATCTGGCCGGGGGATGGTAGGACACGCTTATCACGACCAGATCGGTCCGATTTCCGCTAACGAGCCGGATGCTGTCCCGATTTTATAGCGGACGAAACGTATGGGCTTTTACAACCGATTCATCCTGCCGCATGTTATCGAACTGGCGATGCGCCAGAAGAACTTCGCACCATTCAGGGAAAGAGTGGTCGGGGCGGCGCGCGGCCGCGTGCTCGAGATCGGGATTGGGTCCGGTCTCAACCTCGCGTCCTACCACTCGGGCGTGGAAGAGGTTTATGGAGTCGACCCTTCGACCGAGCTTCTGGCGAAAGCCAGCAATCGTCTCAATTCCGCACGAATCCCGGTGAAGTTGGTTGAAGGTTCAGCCGAGAAATTGCCGTTCGAGGATCGCAGCTTCGATACGGTGGTCATGACTTTCACCTTGTGCTCCATACCAGACGCGGCCCTCGCCGTACTAGAGATGCGACGAGTGCTGAGACCCGAAGGTAAACTGCTTTTTGTCGAGCACGGACAGGCTCCGGATCCCGCCGTAGTTCGCTGGCAAGATTGGCTAACTCCAGCGTGGAAACGGCTCGGCGGCGGTTGCCATCTTAACCGAAAGATTGACGACCTGATCAAAGTGGGCGGATTTCGGATCGAGCAGCTCAGCACCGACTGCTTGAAATCCGCGCTCCGACCCTTTTCATTTATTTACGAGGGCAGCGCACGCCCAGTCTGAAGCCACCGCGCGGCTTTCTGAGAGTGTTCCACTTGCGGTGAAACGCAGCATTTGTGGAACAACGGCTGCGAAGCTAAGACCGGCCACTACCTTATGATAAGGCATAAGCCGTCCGACCGGTCGCTGCGATCTATTAGCCGTGTAACCGCATTCTCAAACATGCAGCCGAAGTGTGGCACGCCGCGTCGAATCTGTCTGGTGAGGTGCTCGATGTCGGATGCGGACTGGGCGGAGGTTCGCTGTTTTGGGCGCAGGAATTTGGCGCGCACGTCATCCGCGATGACCTGTGTTCCAGCTCATGCAAAGTTCGTTGAACTATTCGCCGACAACGTGAGTATGGGATCAAGAGTCAGGCCGCTGGTCCGTGATGTTGGAACTACAAGGCCGCAATTGCTTTGACGCCGCGGTCGCGGTGGATAGCTCTTGCAATTTACCGCTGCGAGAGTGGTTCCCGCAGATCTTTACGCTTTTGCGTCCCGGGGGGCGGGTCTTCATTAAGGCGCGAAATACGCGCCAGGTGCATGCGCGTCACTAAACAACGCGAGGCTAGCCTTGAGAGCCGGCACGGATTGTGCGCAACTGCGCGGGAAACTGTTAAATCGGCCTTTAAATGGCAAAATCCTTAAAGGTTTCGCTAGATTAGCCCTGGCCAAAGCGATGGAATACCTGCCGAAGGTTGCGAAGGTGGTCTGGCAATGTTGATGGCGAACCAGTCAGAACCAGCTCTTCCGAACCTGTGAATTTCCAAGGCCCTTAGAGGCCGGCAAAACGGTAAGGCGATGAAGACGCGCGGAAATCCATCAGGGCCCGGGGCAGTCACAACGCCCCATTTACACAGGCCGGATATACGGATGCAACCGGTATCATGTCATCACGCTTAAGACCCCTTTGCTCAGGGGCTGGGTCCATATACGGAAATCCCGGTTTAAGTCATGCACTGAGCGAGCGGAGCATCTCGCGTTCATCCGGAGGGGGCTCAATGTCCGGGGAAGATCAATCACCGCGCAATCATGCGCGGCGCAATCGGATGATTGTAGTTGCTGCCAGCGTAGTCACGGTCATGGCGATCGTGCTCGGCTTCGGCTCGGAATTTCTGGGGATGCCCTGGCATTGGATGAGGCCGGCCGCCGAGCTGTTGCTGCTGGCTGAGCTGGTCGGGTTGGTCGTACTCGAACGCCATCAGCTCTTCGAACCGGCGCATGAAGGCGTCAGCGAATTGCAAACGCGCATGGCGGATTTGCAGATGACTATGGGATCTATCACGGAGCACTTGGGCGCGTCGGGTCAGGTTAAGGTCTGTGCAAGCACGCCCGAAGTGTTTCGGGCGCTGACTCGTATTACGCGCGAAGCGCTAGCACGCGATTACCAAGGACCGCAGATTCTTCGTATAGCGTCGCTCTCCGGTATCGTGTTCGCGGAGGACAACCGAGAGGCCGCCACAGAATTTCGGGATTATTTTAGTGTAGCTTCAGCTTACCTTCTGGCAGGCGACAGCCCGCCGGATTCGAAGGCCCGCCGTTGGTCGTTGCGCATGGTCTTAACATTTGCGACCACCGAAGGCCTCGACCGCACGATGCAGAATTTTGCTCCCGGCATTGAGCGGAACCCCGTAAATGTCGAGATCAAGATGTTCACACGCTCAAAGGTTGAGTCGGGGCTTTCGCCGCAGACGATTACGGACCGCGAGGTAATGCTTGCATTCGATGACGCGAACGCTGCTCTTCGCTGGGGCGTGCTATTTGAGGGGCGTCAGTACGCCCCGCTGTTCGCGCGCTGGTTCGACGATTTGTGGGCGAGCATCCCGGATGCCTACCTCGTGTACTCGCGCAGCGGGCTCAACCAGAAGGCAATCAATCTGGTCAGGAAGGAACTTGAAGCTGCCGAGTCGCGCGCCCATGCGAGCGCTTGAGTCTCCATCCCAACTTGCGTCTAAAGTCTGAAGAGTCATACGCCTCGACGCGCCGGATCGGATTCGAGACCGGCAGCAAGGAATCAGCGATGGATTTCAACTATAGCGATTGATACAGCTTCCTACATCTCGATTGACCTTAACGTTAAGCGCCGTCTGGCAGCATTGCATGCTATCCATCGCTGCTGAGTTGCCGAACCCACATGCCGGGCCAAGCTGGACAAATAGCACCCCCAGCAACAGCATTGTCAGTGCCTTTCGCACAACTGTTCCTTTCCGGGTTCCGGCAAGTAGCGCTACGAAGAGGGTCGCGATAAGAAAAAGAGAAGTGCATGGGATTTACAACGCACACCGCGCTGACTACGAGTTCAGGCCCGCTCGGTTCACCTTAAGAAACAGCGCGCAAGTGCTCGGTTCTTGGCTAATTGTCGCTCGACGCTGGTTTCCGACTCACCAGTGCATACGCCGCCGGAAGCACGAGAAGAGTTAATGCTGTCGCCGTTAGCAAGCCGCCGATCACCACGGTAGCGAGTGGTCGCTGCACTTCGCTGCCCGCCGAAGTCGAGAGCGCCATCGGAATGAACCCGAGCGATGCTACAAGCGCGGTCATCAGCACTGGCCGCAGACGAATCTGGGCCGCTTCCCGAATTGCTTCCATCGGCGACGCTCCCTGCCTTTCTCGCTGGCGGCAGAACGATAGCAAGACCAAGCCGTTCAGAACTGCGACGCCGAACAGCGCGACGAATCCCACCCCCGCCGAAATGCTGAATGGGATCGATCTCAGCCAAAGAGCATAAACGCCGCCTACGATCGCAAAAGGTACATTGAGAAAGATCAGCAGTGCTGGTTTCATCTCGCCGAACGCAGTCCACAGCATGAACAAGATCAACGCCAGCGCAACCGGCACCACCACCATGAGCCGCCGCCGAGCGGTAGTGAAGTGCTCGAATTCGCCGCCCCATTCTATTCGGTACGCTTGCGGCACGCTGATCGATTTCGCGATCTCAGCCTGAGCATCGCGCACAGTTGACACCAGATCGCGTCCTCGTACGTTGAACTCGACCAGCCGCCGGCGCGACAGGTCGCTGCGATTGATTAGCGCTGGCCCGCTGAAGATTGTGACACTCGCAACATCCCCCAGCGGAACCATCTGGCGGGTGCTCGATTTGAGCGGCAGTGCCTTGATCGCACCCAGGTCTTTTTCAAATCCGGGAGCGATTTTTACGGTCAGATCAAAACGCCGATCTCCTTCAAATACGACCCCTACGGTACGACCGACGGCCATGGTCTCTGTCAGCGTATTGACATCATCAACGGTCAGCCCGTATCGGGCGAGCTTCACGCGGTCGGGGCTTATTCGGAGATAAGACAGTCCGGATCCCTGCTCAACCCGCACATCTTCTACTCCCCTGACGCGGCGCACCACTTCACCTGCTTGCTCAGCCACTCGTTGCAACTTGTCAAGGTCGGCACCGTAGATCTCGATTGCGACGTCCGAGCGGGCGCCCGCAATCAATTCGTTGGTGCGCATCTGTATAGGCTGCGATACTGCAATTGAAGCCTCCGGGACCTCGCGCTCTACCGTCGCATCCACGTCGCTCGTCAGCTTCGCCTTCGTTAAGCCTCGTCTCCACTGCACGCGCGGCTTTAACTCGACATACGTGTCGGTCTGCTCAAGCCCCATCGGATCTGTCGCAATCTCCGCTGCGCCCGTGCGACTAACGATCCGACCGACTTCCGGAATTGACGCGAGTGCTCTCTGGATGCGGCCATCCATAGCCACTGATTCAGTCAACGACACTCCGGCAAGACGCCGCACTTCAAGAAGCAGATCGCCTTCGTCGAGTTGCGGGATGAATTCTGCGCCTAGGCGCGAAAACACAAGCACCGCGGATACAAGGACTACCGTGCCGGTGCAGATTGTGGCACCCCGATGCGTCAGTACCCAGTCAAGCATGGGGAGGTAGCGCGCCTGGATCCTCTGCATCAGCCGAGTCTCGGTCGCGTCTCCCTTGGGAACCAGTGAGTAGCTCGCAAGGACCGGGACAATCGTGAGCGATGCGATGAACGCGCCCGCGAGCGCGAACAGCACCACCAAAGCCATCGGTTGGAACAATTTTCCCTCAATTCCTGAGAGAGTGAGAATTGGCACGTAGACGATCGCGATAATTGCTTGTCCGAAGACGCTCGCGCTTAGCACTTCGACAGTCGCATCGTGGACAGCATCGCCGCGTTCTCGTTCAGTCAGTGTCTCACCCTTGCCCCTTCGCCCCTCGTTCATTCGCCGGACTGAATTTTCGATGATGATTACTGCGCCGTCGACTATGAGGCCGAAATCGATCGCGCCCATGCTCATCAGATTCCCGGAGGTACCAGTGGTGTTCATCATGACAATCGCAAATAGCATCGCGAGAGGAATCGTGGACGCCACGATCAAGCCAGCGCGCAAGTCTCCCAGCAGAACAAGCAGCACCAACACAACCAGCACCGCCCCTTCTGACAGATTCTTCACCACCGTGTGAATCGTGCGATTAACCAACTCAGAGCGGTCGTAAAACGGTTCGATACGGACGCCTTTGGGCAGACTGGACTGCAGGACGGCTACTTTCTTCTTCACAGCCTCGGTCACAGTTCGCGAGTTCTGCCCCATCAGCATCATCGCCACTCCGACCACCACCTCACCGCGGCCGTCCATCGAGCTCTCACCACGACGCAATCGGGGGCCAAACCTTACTTCGCCAATGTTGGAGATCGTTATTGGAATAGCTTGCGGCGTAACTCCCACCACCACGTTGCGGAGATCCGACAGGCTACTTACCAGTCCGCTGGTCCCGATGACGTACTGCTCGCGGTTGCGCTCGATGTATCCGCCCCCGGCGTTAGCGTTGGTAAGTTCAAGCGCCTTGACCACCTCCTGGATCGAGAGTCCTGCCGCCTGTAGGCGCGTCGGATCGATGACCACTTGATACTGCCGATCCTCGCCACCCATGCTGTTGACCTCGGTGATGCCGGGAACCGTGCGAAGTTGTGGGGCTACGTACCAATCGAGGGTTTCCTCTAGCTGCATCAGTGAATAGCCGGGACCGCGAAGGACGAACTGGTAGATCTCGCCAAGCCCGGTCGAGATCGGCCCCATTTCCGGTTTTCCGTAATTCGAAGGGATCGCTTGCGCGGCCTCGCTCACACGCTCGCCGATGAGTTGGCGAGCGAGGTAGATGCTGGTCGAGTCGGTGAACACGACCGTAACTACAGAGATTCCATACTTCGATAGCGATCGGATTTCCGTCACGTTCGGGATGCCTGACATCGCTCGCTCGACCGGGACAGTGACGTACTGTTCCACTTCCAGCGGAGGCAGCGCGGGCGCAGCGGTGATGATCTGCACTTGGATATTGGTAAGGTCGGGAACCGCATCAACGGGAAGCCTGGTCGCCGAATCGACGCCGAAGAAACAAAAGATCACGAACGCGATCACAACCAGCGCGCGGTTATCGAGAGACCAGCGAACGACTGCTCCGAGGAGTTTCACGCTCTAGTCCTCCTCCTCGCCGAAACTGCTCTTGAGGACGACACTCTTCAGGGTAAAAACGCCTTCGTACACCACCGACTCGCCCACACGGAGGCCGGCCACGACCTGAGCTTTTCCCGAGGCGGTCCTGCCAACCGTTATCGGGTGGACGGCGAAATCACCATCGGGCTCGCGCACGAAAACTACGTCATGGCCAGCTATCTGAGTGATCGACGAAAGAGGGACCGTCAGACGCGGTTGCTCGTTTAGAGGAATCGGAACCGATACTCGTGCGATTCCGAAGAGGCCTACCTTGAGCGTCGATCCCTGTCCTTGAATCAGAATGCGCGCTATTACGGTGCGCGCCTCTGGATCGAGCTGGCGTCCAACTGTGTCAACTCTTCCTTGTAGAGTTTGCCGTGGATAGGCATTCAGGCGAACCTCCGCGGCCTCGCCCGACTGTATCAGCGCTAAGTCCTTCTCGAACAGGCGTGCCATGAAGTATGCGCGATTGAGGTCCGCCAGCACGCCGATTACGGAATCGGGCCCCACCGCCTGGCCGACTACGGCGTCACGCTTCAGGACGAATCCGGTGATCGGAGCCTTGAGTTCGAGTCTCGCTGCATGGTCTGTGAACTGAAACGCCGCCTGCCCATACGAGCTAAGGCTCTGGCGGGCCGCAGATGCTTCCGCCTCGGCAGCCTTCGCCTCTGCCTCAGCGGTTGCGACCTCCTGGGCTGAAGCCAATCGCTTGTTACCAAGATCCGCCACTCGGCGAGCGTTCTGTCGCGATGCGTTCGCTCGCGCTTGCGCCGCGGTCAACGTCGCACGCGCACGAGCCAGTTCCGCCGATTCAACCACCACCATTTGGGTTCCGGCGGTTATCCAATCGCCTTCTCGAAAACTAACCTCGACGATGCGGCCCTGGGCTCGGGCCACGACGCGGGCGAGACGATCCGGATCGGGCGCAATCTCTCCGCTCAGATCGACAGTTGCGGGAAGCTCCGCCTCCTTCGCGACGACAGTCTTTATTCCGGCATTGGAGAGCACTTGCGGCGTGAGCCGGACCACCGATGGAAGCTGTGGGTGCTCGGGTTCATCGCGATGATTCTCAACGGTAGAGCCGCGCGAGGTCTCCTCGCGAGACTGCGGCTCCGATCGTCCGCAGCCAAGCGCCACCACCGGCAACAAGATCAGCGAGAGTGTAATGCCCGCGCGGTTCACTGATTCATCCCCGGTGGTGGGTACCCGCCGATGCGCATTAGATTCACCCAGGCTAATGAATAGTTGAGGCGGGCATCGATGTCGGCCAGAAGAAGGTCGACCAAGCTACGCTGTGCCAGTACCGCTTCGCGAAGAGATAGTTGCCGCGATCCTATCGCATCTCGGATCCGATCTAGGTCTTCGCCCGCTCTTGTCGTCAGATCGGGCTGGAAAAGACCGAGCGCTTCAGATGAAGTCTCCCAATCTGCATACGCTCGCGTGGCTTCGACTCGAACACCGCGCTTGACGAGATCAACGTTGCTTCCCGCTTGCCGAATCCGCGCGATCGTCTCCTCTATGTCGCCCGTCCTGCTCTGACCAAAGGGCGCTGGTAACGGAACCGATACTGAGATGCCGCCGCCCCAAATCTTGTCCCTGAGTTCGTCTCGCTGTCGAAATACGGAGAACGTCGGATTGGGCACCCGTTCGCGTCGAATCAGTACAAGCTGAGCTTCGAGTACGCTCCGCTCGGCGTCTGCTGCGGCAATTTCACCACGCAGGAGAAGGGCTCGGTTCACGTATGTTGAAGCGCCTAAGAGCACTTCGGGCGGAGGTGTCAGAGATGATGGCAAAGCGCCGCCCATCTGGATTGGCGAATCGAAATCGCGTCCGAGCAGGAGATTGAAGATTGCTTGCGCGGAATAGAGCTTGCGCCTGACCTCATAGCGAATGAGACCAATCCGAATGCTTTCCGCCCGCGCTACGTCTGCATCGACCGGTGACAATAGGCCCTCCTTCGAGCGCTGCTCGGCCAGTTCGCTGAGTGTTTGCGCGATCTGGCCGAGACGTTCGGCCAGGCTTACCTCTTCACGAGCGGCCTGGACCTTGAAGAAAGCCGCAAGCGCATTGGTCGCGACCTCCAGCTCTGTCACCACCGTTCGGCGAGTTTGAGCCTCCAGTTCAGTGTCAGCCACTTTGACTCTCAATCCCCGCTGCCCCGCGACCTCGACTTCCTGCGACAGCTTCGCGGTCCAGTTAAATGCGGAGGCCCCGTGCGATTGGGCGATTTTGCGATCGCCACCGTCAAAGAAAATGTTAGGGTTATTCGGCAGCCACATGCCCGCCGATGTACGGCGCCCTCGCAGTGCATCAAACTCTCGCCGGGAAATCTGGACCTCCGGGCTCACCGCAAGGGCGCAAGCAACCACTCGCTTCGCGTCGAACGGTGGACTGCATGCGTCTTTCGCTGCTAGCGCGGGCGACGCGCGAACGAGAAATAAAACCAGCCCCACCAGGGCGGCGCTTCTGGATGCAATCATGTATCCGTCCTCGAATGCTGAAGCTCTGGAGTCTCAAACCCGTCTAAAACGGGTTGCGACGCAATCTCAGAATCAGCTTCGAGGCGGATGAAAAACGCTATCTGGAGGAGGGTTGCTTTCGAACTTGGCAACAACGGTAGTTATCGAAGCTACTGTGTTTTGCGGTGGCGACGGCATCGGAATAAGGACCGAAACCGTAACCGTTCGGCCCAAATGCATGCAGGCGCAGGTAGGACAAAACGGGAGACACCGATCTCGAGGACCAGTGCTATATGGGCTTGTACAGTCAGCCACTTCACCGCTCACCGCACTCGCGATTAAATGGGGGAGTCCCGACATTTGGAGCATCAACAGAAGGGCAAAGCACAACGCAAAACGGCGACCATATGGGCGCCGAAATGCATAGAGTTCGACGGAATTCTGTGTCCGCTCTGACCTCATCAGCTTGGCCTCAGACGAGCCCCACTGAAGAAGCAATTTTGGAAGGTCATTTAGGATCTGTCAACGACCCTCCAGCGCTGACGAGATCCGCGCAAGACGGTGGCGGCGCTGGATGTTTCAATCAATCACTTGGCCGGAACACCACGGACAAACGGTGTCCCTTCTGTCACACAGCCTAAGCCACCCTTCCGAACGCTCGCTGCGACCTCTTAATGGGCACCTGCGAGCACGGATCGACCACGCCGTCATTCTATCGTTTCGAGAGAAAGTCCCAAGGAAAGCAATAGGAAGCGGAGCACCGCACTGAAAAAATCTAGGTAGTTTCCAGCCGAGCTCGTGAGCCCCCAGGCATCCACGCGAGTCTTCGTGGGCACACCGAGTTTATTCCTATCCTTGACAAAAAAATGTGATCAACCTCGACGTATAGATAGCGGTGAGGCATTCACCGCTGTTAACAGACCGCTGATCGAATTACCGGCCGTCCGTTCTCGCGTCGAGACTGGGCGGCCGCTGAAGCACACGCCACCTATCAGTTGAATGGCCGGCGGACGCAGGGACGGCGGCCCGCCGACCGGCACAAGGGGATTTCTGCTTAGTCGTACCCGATCGCCCAGCTGTAAACTTCCATCACTCCCGAAGACCGCAGAAAAATACTCACGGTCCATCCGGTCATTTAGAATATGACGCCGGTTTCGATCAGGCCCCGAACCTGCGAGTTGTTATTGCCCTCCTTGCCGAACACAGCGCCGGGCGCGTAGCTATTCGCCTGCACGTATGAAACCTCACCTCGGAAGAAAAACTGTCTGTACTGGAAGGTCGGCGTCAGGGTCAGAGACCAGGCGTCGCTGCCGACTCCATACAGGAGGTTCGCGGCGCTGCCCTTGGGCGAATTCTCATTCCCAGTGGATCCAATATATTCGGCGCGTCCGGCCACTGAAATCATGTCGGTGATAGCGTAACTCGCGAGGATTGCTCCACCTATGGTCTGGGTTGATTTACGGACACCGATGTCCGGGTTAAACGGGATGTTGGTTTCCTGAAAATAGGGTGTGATGACAAAGGGCGCGGCATTGTATGTATAGATCGCGTTGTAGATCTGGCCGTTGTTGTTGAGCAGCGGCGTGGCGAAATTGTTGGATTTCGCAAAGCCCGCGTTACCGCCGCCGACCAGGCTCAAGGTATTTTGCGGATTTATCGTCCACGCCAAGGAGCCCCAAACCCAGGTGTAACTGTGGGAGTAGAAACCGTTGTTCCAGGTCACCGATGCGGCGAGCGGTCCGTGGCTATAGTTGAGCTGGATGCCACGATTGATCGCGTTCTCCTGATTCCACAGAAGCCCGCGCTCGATATTCATGTTTTCAAAAGTGAAAGTGTACTCGGCCCCAATGAGCGTTGGCAGATTACCGGCCATAATCGAGAAGCTGTCGGTTGGCGCAATCTTGAGAAAGGCAACCGGCAAGGGCCCATAGAGTCGGTTTACCGCTTTTGACAAGTTGACATAGGGAGTGCCGAGCGCAGGAATACTATAGCCTCCCACCTGCAGAAAGTACTGAATCACGCCGTCAGCCTTCTGGATGAAGGCCTCAGCGTTGCTGACGTCCAGCCGGTTGTAGAAGTCGCCAACCACCGCGTGGTTCTGAAATATGCCGATCCCACTTACGACGCCATTGACGTCGAAGTCGAAGAGATTGGCGATCGGGGCGGGCAACTCCAAAAGGAATGGCACATACTTCGGAAGATTGATTTCGTTGGGCGAGGCCATCACTAGCGGCCCCGCCATCGCCACCGTTGTGAGTGGCGGCACCGGAGTGGCCGCGGCGACAGGCGCCGCCGGAGAACCGCCAGCTGCTGGAGCGGGGGCTGCCGGAGCCGCGGTCGCCGGAGCGGTGCTCGGAGTTCCGGGCGCCGCTCCGCCGGAGCTATCGGCCCACGCGCTGTGGGCACAAGCGATCAGGAATGTCAGGAGCACTGCCCATACGAAGCTTCCGAAGGTCGAACGTCCTGCGCGATGTTCCATATCTAACTTTCTTCTCCGTTACGTAGCGTCTGGAAAGCGAGATTTAAGGTGCACTTAGGGCGCACGGTGTCAGGGCGGCTTACTCAAGTTCTATGCCGTCGCCGGCACGGCCCGGCATTCATGCTAGTCGTCAATGTTTTCGGTCGTTACGCCGCAATCTGCGGCTGGGATGCTGACCAGCGGGGCGGCATCTGCCGCTCCGCTGGTCAGCAATATGCAGTGCGATGCAATGCACGCGCAGAATAAGGCGAGCGACGGGATGAGCTCTCGCGCGTCCGGCGCCCGCCTGGTAGCTGCATTGCCGCACATTCCAAACCGGGGACCGAGGATGATAGCCTGCGCCATAGCGGCGAAATCGCCATTCCGCGCATCGAGCGAGTGATTCTCTCCCATTGCCCAACGTCATTCGCGCAGAAGGTGAAGAAGCCAGCCACTTGGGCGAATCGACAGTCCGCACGATGGCGATTAGAAGGCGAATGGGACCGGCGAACTCGCAGCTGAGAAGCAGGCGTGGCAGGAGCGGAAATTGACGTGATGGATCGGCGTAGAGGCGAGCCGGCAAAGTTTGCTCGCCGCTTCGATTTGATGGTTCATGCGTGGTCGGTTACTAACGGCCAACAGCAGGCATCGGCACGAATTAACCGCCAACAGATGAGAAAGTCGGACTTATGCGGCATGACTAGAAATCTAGAAGTTCTCCGCTACCGATGCGACGGGCGCATCGCCTCGCACGCGGGCAACTCGGCGTGTTAAGCGGACTAGTCCCGGAGATAGGGACCGGTTGGCGGCGACCCCTGGTGAAAACCGCACCCGATACCCTCAGCCGTTGATGTAGGTCGCCGGAACCGAGGGTCAGTGGCAGTCAAGAAGGCGACAAGACCGAACGCCCGAAAAATCTGCGTGATTCCAAACGCCCAAGGCGCGCTAATTGACGTATAGGCATCTCCTGCCAGAAGCTCGAGGCGGCGCTCCGCTACGGCTCGCACTTCAGGTGCCCCGCAGCGCGGACGGACTCGGCGGCGTGAGCGAAGGATCGCTAGCAGGGCCCCTTTGAAAACGGACGGGTTTCCAAGCGTGTCGACTGACCGGGGCCTATCATCTCAAAATTTTGAAATAGCGCGATACTATCCATCGACCCGCCTGCGTGAGCTGGTGAGCTACGCCATCGGTCTCGCACGACAAGACTTCGGCCTCGCTTCCGGTGATCGAGCTGCTGAAGAGCTATTTCGAGATCACCGACGAAGACGACGACAGTCACCGGTCTGAGAAGGTCGAGGCCCAAGCGCGTGCTCTCGACCCGGTGCTCGCGGAGACGCTGCCGTACACCCTGAGTCTGCTGGGTATTGCGGGCGCGACTCGCGATGATGGACGCTCAGATAAGACGCCGGCGCACGGTGGAGGCAGTGAAGCGCATCATCATCCGAGAGACCTGAAGCAACCGCTGGTTGTGATTTTCGAGAACCTGCACTGGATCGACGCGGAGACCCAGGAGTTTCTAGACCTTGTCAGAGCTACGCTGAGTCGGTTGTTGTTCAGCGATTCTTTGCTTTTTCTCATCGCGCGACCCCCTGCAGAAACACCCGAATTTGCAGGCGCTGGCCATCGCGGACGATAGTGAAATATACGATAGTGCTCGGCTGCAAATTGCGTAGGCGATCATCCACATCCATGATGTCGCGCACTCGCTCACCATCCATGGCAATGATCAGATCATAAAAGACGTGATGTACTGCTCCTTTCACGAGTATGATCTCTCGTCGCTCTCGCAAACCCCCCAATGCCGCCGGGCTGTTGGCAAGGATCTTGACGATCGAGACACCGTCAACCCATCTATGGTGTAATTTGCTCCTGCCATTACTGACGACGATACCGAGCAGACGCGACGCGGGAGTGTCAAGCGTGAACGTATTGCGATAAGCGAGATAGTCCTGCTGCGATCCGATCTCACGCTGCCTTTCAAAAGCAGTGCTGGCATTCGGTGTCAGCACCAGGAGACATGCGACCAATAGTGCGGTCCTAGTCCACATTGCAGTTGCTTCCGCCGTACCTTTTGGTTCGGTCGCTACACCAGCATTTCCTCTACTTCCCTGTCACCATGCTCCCTACTCCGCTCGCGGTTCGCACATTGTGTCGGAGAGCCTTCCTCCGCCGACACGGCGTACGCCTCGAACGCGAACCGTCGATCAAGCTCCAATTTGGCATTTAAGGATTCGCCGTTTGCAGCGCTTGATCGATCTCGGCAGGCGAAACCGGTTGGCCGCTTTAAATCCTGCTTATGAGATCCTGGAGCTGTGCCCGTTTATCCATATACCTTGTCAGAGCCGGCCCTTGGGGTATCGGAATCCGTCGGCCGACTTGCCCCTCTCTTGCTTGGAGCTCTATTACCGCCGCCGCCCGTTTGATCAGGTGACAGACTTCTCTGCACACCAACCGGACCCGCCCATATGGGGTAAGGGATACTGCAGCGCCAACAAGTGAAAGGACACCAATTGTTCTGACTTTCATCGGGAACCTCCGGCGGGACCGACCGCAATTCGGGCCGGGGCTGCTACTTGACTCCGATACCTGCGCATCCGCAGGCACCGAAATTTTCTGCTACAGCCGAAACGGAGGAATGGAAATCAGATCTGTCGCGAACAGAGAAGAGCCAGTTTTACGGCTCCGGAAGGACTAGCTGGGAATACCGACGTCCGCTCGAATCTCGTTATAACTGGCGCCACTGCGTAAGCCTGAATCGAGCCAGCGAGGAGTTGAAGGGGAGCAACGTCAGGTTTGGCGGCAAGAGCTTTCGCCCTGGCGCTTGAATATCGTGTTTGGCAGCAGGCTCGGTCATCGGACGAGGAAGGGACAGGACAGCTTGGACCGCAGCAAGGCGCGTGGATAGCTGCACTTGCTTGCGACATCCCGCAGCCGAAACCACCGGTTTCCAGCGCGAGCAGGAGCGCCCACAGCGCGAAAATCCCCTTCCTCACGAAAATCAAGCTAGTACTTTGCGCCCCTGCTGGCAACAGCCTACGCGTAGGTGGCTCTCACACCGGCGCAACGCATATATCGTCGCTTCGCGGGCAGGGATAACCTCGCTCGCGAAATCTTTCTGAGTAGGTACGGCTGGTATTGCGGCAAACTCCAGCGCATCGTGAGCGGTCCCGGGGGCACCATGGACAAGCTTCAGGAGATCGTGCGTCACGAATTCTCGGCCGCGACTGAGCATAGCGAAGCGTTCGTATATTTGTGCGAGAACGAAGCGCGCTTCGTGCGAAGTCTTGTGCTTATCCAAAACCTAAACCCGGACGTATTGATGATGGAGCCCGCCGAGGATTGGCATCGCTGCGATGCGGCCAAACTTCTGCGCCCGCCGAAAATCCGGAACATCTTTATCCAATGAGAGATGAGTCCGGACCTCATTGTAATACGAAGCGTAAGCCTTCAGGACACCGCGCAAGTGCGCTTCGCCGAACACGATGAACTGGTCGAGAGATTCGCGACGTATTGATCCGATGAGCCGCTCGACGTGGCCGTTCTGCCACGGCGAGCGTGGTGCGGTAGGGTGATCTCGGATCTCATTGCACGAATGCGGCGGGTATACGCCGGACCGAACGCGCCGTCGCGGTCGCGAATCAGGTGACGCGGCGCTTCGTCCCAGGGAAACGCGTCAGTCACCTGACCTGCGATCCACTCGGCGGTCGGACTGTTTGTCACGCTGATGCTCACCAGTCGCCTTCGGGCGTGACGAAGAATGACCAGGCCATAGAGCCAGCTTGAAAGAGATAGTACGAACCGCGAACAGATCGATGGACGCGATCCCAGCGGCATGGTTGCGTATGAATGTCTTCCAACCCTGGGAGGGTGGCCCCTGCTTCCTGGTCATGTACCTCGCCACCGTAGATTGGGCGACCTCGATCCCGAGCATCTGCAGTTCGCCGTGTATCCGCGGCGCTCCCCACAGTGGGTTCTGCTTGCTCATCTCTCGGACGAGGTCGCGGATCTCGCGGTCGATCTTGGGGCGGCCACCACGTCGGCGGGATTTCCAGCGCCAATAGGCCCGAAAGCCGCACCGATGCCACCGGATAACGGTTTCGGGCTTGACCACGGTGATCGCATTCAGAATTGAGGGGAAGAATCGGTACAGCCAGACGAAGATCAGCCGATCGATGTTCCGCAGCCGCACCCGCGACCGGGACTTCCGGCTTAAAGCGATCACCTGCTGACGCAGGACCAGGTTTTCAGGAGCGTTCGATCGCGCTTCCGGTGACGCCAGACAGCGCTGCGGTAGCGATGCTCCGTCTGGTGCTCGAGGAGTACCTGGCGCTCGGCCGCATGCGTGAGAGCATTGCGCATCAGGCCGAAATCGTCTTGGCGAGCAATCCCGACCACCGCAGATTGATAACGGTACCGGGGGTCGGTCCTCTCACCGCACTGACGATTCTGGCCGAGGCCGGCGACCTGCGGCGCTTCGCCCACTATCGCCAGTTCTTGAAGTTCTGTGGCATGAGCCTCTCGACTCAGCAGTCGGGCCGCTTCCGCGGCATCAGCCGGCTTTCCAAGTACGGCAACGCCCGACTGCGCACGGCGTTCTGGATGGCAGCCAAGACCGCGGTGCGCATGCGCGAGAACAGTCTGCGCCGCAAGTTCGATCGTTACGTTCGTGCTAACCCGCTGGATGCTGATCTGCGCCGCAAGGCCTATAGCGCGGTCGCCGCCAAGCTCGCACGTATCGTTTATGGGTTGATCAAGAATGGAACTGACTATCGCCCCTTCTTCGAAGAGGCGATCCCGGGTGGATGAGCCCTCTCGCATCGTGCCGTTGGGATGGCTTTGCTAACCCCGTAGATAATGTTCGGGCCTTCCACCCGGGCTGGCACTCTGTTTTGAGTACGGTTAGGGTCACGGCTTGCGCCGCTGGACCCTTTGTTCATTATGGTTAGAGCCTTGCCCGATACGTGGAAACCGCCTGGGTTACTTGGCTGGATTACAGATTGGCGTTCCACGCGGGAGCTTATGCTCCCGCATAATTGCCCTTCAGCCGGAGCGACGGCGTCGTCAAGGGCGGCGTTAGCCGGCGAGGCTTCCGAGCGGACTCTTGACGGTGCGCCGCAGCGAAGGCTACTCGCGCACAGTCGCTGGTGCGCGCGATTACCAAAACCGCTTGCTCCGCAAGCCACAGGAGAACTTTGCTCTAATGGAGACCTTGACTCCCGTCTTAGTACGTTGTCGACCCGAATGGTTGTTGGCGCACCACGTGCGGCCACGATCCGGTTCATCACCGCAACCACCTGTTCGCCGGTGATGCTTTCTCCCACTTCGATGGCGAGGCTCTCGCGGCTGTAGTCGTCGACCACGGTGAGCGCGCGGATGCGCCGCCCGTCGAACAGGGCGTCGGAGACGAAGTCCATCGACCAGCGGTCGTTAAGTGCCCCAGCCGCAGGCCGGGCCTGGCGGTGCGCCGCCACCACGTGGCGGCGCGGTCGCTTGAGCCGCATGCTCAGCCCTTCCTGCCGATAGAGCCAGTAGACCCGCTTGTGATTGATGCGCCAGCCCTCGTGGCGCAGCAGAATGTAGATCCGGAAGTACCCGTAGCGCACCCGCGCCGCGGCTAACTCCCGAATCCGCCCCCTGAGCACGGCCTGCTCGTTGCGGATCGCGCGGTAGCGGTGCGACGAGCGGTCGAATCGCAACGCCGCGCATCCTCGGCGCTCACTCACCCGGCAGGTCCACTCCAGATACCGGACCAGCTCGCGCCGACGTTCAGGCCTTACAATTTTTTTTTCCGCACGTCCTGCAGCATCAGCTTGTCGAGCGAGAGATCCGCCACCAGTTGCTTGAGCCGGCGGTTTTCCTCCTCGAGCAGTCTGAGCCGGCGAATCTCGTGCACCGCCAGCCCGCCATACTGCTTCTTCCAGCAATAGTAGGTCTGCTCGGCCACCCCCATCGCCCGGCACACCTCGGTGACCGGCGTCCCGGTCTCCGCTTGCCTGAGCGCGTGCGCGATCTGCTCCTCGGTAAAGCGACTCTTCCGCATCGGCATCCGCCCTTCCTCCGGGGCTCGATTATGCCGAATTCCTCACCCTATTGCCGGACCAAAAAATCGGGAGGACGTTACCCCAAGAAATGTCGGACCCCGAAATCTACTTTGTTATTGCCAACGGAGTGGCCCTTTCGGGGATGCAGCGTTCGGAGAGCATCACGGCTCGCAAGAGATCTGGAAGTTAGTCCTTTGGGTGCGTCGTCTCGCGAATTTGACTCCCGACGAGCGTAGGAAAATCGAGCGAGAAACGTCTGAACAGTGGACGTAACCACGGGGAGGTAATGCAACAAGGAACGCAGCGGCATGATTTTGATGAAACGCACTAATATTGGCACTGGCACAACATTAGCATTACGAAGGGCCCCGCGCGAAGTCGCAGCGGGAGCAAAAAGTAAGAGGAGGAGAAAATGAAGCGAGTAACTATGTTGCTCGCAGCGGGACTTGTGTTACTCGCTGCAGCCAGCCTGCCCATTATGAGGGCGGGTGCCCAACAAACTGTCGTCACCGACGACAACCTGAATCAGATGATGACGAGCGCGAAGACGCCTGCAGACCACGAGGCGATCGCCGTCTACTACGACACGGAAGCGGCCGAGAACGAAAAAAAGGCGCATCTTCACCGCCTCAACCCGAACATGTACAGCAAACTTAGCTTCTTACCTCACTGCAACGCACTCATAGCGGCGTATCAACAAGCTGCAAACGAGGACAAAGCTCTTGCGGCTGACCAATACCAGCTCGATCCAACTCAGCGCCCTCGGTGACAGGAGTCCCTCCATTAGCTTCGGAAAGACCAAATCAGCCATTCCTGTGGCTTCGCCAGTGATCCTGTGGGGAGGGTGGCCGTTCTTCGAGAGAGGCTGGCAGTCGCTCGTGAATCGAAGCCTGAACATGTTCACACTGATCGGGCTTGGTGTCGGCGTAGCTTATGTTTTCAGCGTAGGCGCAGCCACGGTTCCGCAGATTTTTCCGCTGTCATTTCGAGGCGCTCACGGTGAGGTGGCCGTATATTTCGAGGCCGCCGCTGTCATTGTGACGCTGGTCCTGCTGGGACAGATCCTAGAATTGAGAGCCCGCAGCCAGACGGGTGCGGCAATTCGCGCTCTTCTGGGGCTTGCGCCGAAAACAGCTCGTCGCATTCGCGATGAGCGCGAGGACGACATTCCCCTGGATCAGGTGCGTCTGGGCGATCTTCTTCGCGTGCGTCCAGGCGAGAAGGTGCCGGTCGATGGAGTAGTCGTTGAGGGCGCCAGCGCGCTGGACGAATCGATGGTGACGGGAGAATCGATTCCGGTGGAGAAGCATCCCGGCGATCGAGTGATTGGCGCAACGGTTAACGCGACGGGCTCTGTGATCATGCGGGCCGAGCGTGTAGGCACGGAGACGCTGCTCGCGCAAATCGTACGCATGGTGGCCGAGGCTCAGCGTAGCCGGGCGCCGATTCAGAAGCTCGCGGATATCGTCGCGGTATTTTGTTCCGGCTGTCGTCGGTATTGCTGTCGTCACGTTCATCGTCTGGGCGCTTATCGGGCCTGAACCGCGATTGGCACATGCGCTGATCAACGCGGTCGCTGTTCTGATCATCGCATGCCCATGCGCGCTGGGGCTCGCGACTCCGATGTCGATCATGGTCGCGACGGGCAAGGGCGCCACCATGGGTGTGCTGTTTAAGAACGCAGAAGCGATCGAGGTCGTGCGCAAGGTCGACACGTTGGTGGTCGACAAAACCGGAACGTTAACCGAAGGCAAACCGAAGCTAGTCGCTGTCAGGGCTGCGCAGGACTTCACAGAGGCTGATCTTCTACGGCTCGCCGCCAGCCTGGAGCGGGGCAGTGAGCATCCGCTGGCGGCGGCGATTGTGTCAGGCGCCGAGAGTCGAGGCCTGACGCTGGCCGCTTCACAAGACTTCTCGTCGGTGCCGGGCAAAGGTGTCAAAGGCATCATTGAGGGAAAGAAGGTCGCACTTGGAAATCGAGCGCTCATGCAGGAGCTCGCCGTCGATGTCCAGCTCGATTCGGCTGCTGAGGCCATGCGCAAGGAGGGACAGACTGCGATGTTTGTCGCAGTCGACGGCAGGGTGGCTGGCATTGTTGGAGTGGCGGACCCGATCAAGGCTACGACGCCCGAAGCCGTGCGACAACTGCATGGCGATCATCTGAGGATTGTAATGCTCACCGGCGACAGCCGCGTTACGGCCGAGGCGGTAGCGAAGAGGCTTGATATCGATCAGGTCGTTGCTGAAGTTTTACCGGACCAGAAAGCGCAGATCGTGAAACGCCTTCAGCGCGAGGGTCGCGTGGTGGCAATGGCGGGCGATGGTGTCAATGACGCCCCGCACTAGCTCAGGCACAAGTGGGGATAGCGATGGGAACCGGTACGGACGTAGCGATGGAGAGTGCCGGCGTAACTCTAGACAAAGGCGACCTCAGAGGTATCGTGCGTGCGCGTATCCTCAGCCGAGTCACGATGCGAAACATAAAACAGAACCTCTTTTTTGCATTCGTATACAACGCGCTCGGCGTGCCAATTGCCGCGGGGATCCTTTATCCCGCATTCGGAATCCTTTTGAGTCCTGTCATTGCTGCCGCTGCGATGAGTTTCAGCTCGGTCTCCGTCGTTGGCAATGCTTTGTGGCTGCGGCGGGTGACGCTTTGATGAGGGCTGAAAAGACAGCTAGCCGAAATATGCGGAGGTCTTCCGGCACGCAACGGGCGATGGAGTCAACTGGTTAACCGAGACGATGAGGCAGTTTCTGCATCAATAGCTCTGGCTGCCTTCATCCGAATTTAGCGGAAGATCGGAACACTCTTGTGACCCGTTAGCAACTAGCCATCGGGGCTCGACTGTATGCCGTACGCTATTCCTTTTGGTCGAGAGGGCGCGTACCAATGATCGGCAAATCCCCTGCGATGCGTCGCATCGCAAGAATCATAGACCGTATTGCACCCTCGTCGGCGTCAGTAGTTATCGCCGGTGAGAGCGGTACAGGAAAAGAGCTTGTGGCGCGGACGATTCACGATCGGTCGCCCAGGCGGAGCAAGCCCTATATCGCAGTCAACTGCGCAGCTATACCAGACACATTGATTGAGAGCGAACTGTTTGGGCATGAGCGGGGCGCATTCACAGGAGCGGATCGTCGTCGCCAAGGGCGTTTCGAGCTCGCCAATGGCGGAACACTTCTGCTCGATGAGATCACAGAAATGAAGGTCGAGCTACAGGCCAAACTCTTGCGAGTGATTGAAGAGCAGAAGCTGCAGAGGTTAGGCGGCACGAACGATATCGCCTTGGACGTCCGTATAGTGACCGCTTCTAACCGAGACCTGAGGGACGCCGTCCGCGAGGGTCGTCTTCGCTCGGACTTGTATTATCGGCTCGCCGTTTTCGTCATCGAGCTGCCGCTTCTAAGGGAGCGCCTTGAGGATTTGCCGCTTCTGGCGGAGCATTTCGTTCACGAATTTGGCTCCGCAAATGGTAAGCTCTCCCTTACAATTCATCCGGAGTTTCTCGTGGCTCTGAGCGCCTATTCTTGGCCCGGCAATGTACGCGAGCTGCGGAACGCGATTGAGCACGCAGTGATTATGGGCAGTTCTGAGCTCCTGACCGTGAGCGACCTACCGCCCTGGCTGCAGCCAGCGTGGAGCGTTCCGACTAGCCTCGAGAGCGAGCCGGTCGCTTCACTGAGGGAAGTCGAGCGCGAGTACATCTCCCGCGTGCTGGAATTCACGGGCGGAAATAGGGCGCGGGCTGCTCGTATTCTTGGAGTGAGCACCAAGACGCTGCGTGAACGCTTACAACGTTCTCCTTTCGCAGCAGTTCACGCGAGAGCGGGCAAGCAAGACTAGTGTCGTGTCTCGTAAGATTCTGTAGCAACGCGGACGGATCTCTCTCCGTTTTCTCCCAAGGAACGCGGCGTTTCGCCAGACTAAGGCCTTCGCGTTCGCTCCAGATATTTGCGAGACACGACACTAGCCTGCCACTTGCCGGTAGGTAAGTCACCCATGTAGCAATCAGGAAAATCTCCAACATTCGCCTGCGCCTGGCCGGGACTGCCAAGTGAGCTTCAAATTCGTCCCCGTCTCCAGCTTGCTACCTCGAAGGGTAGGTCGTCGAGGGTAACGCGTCGACCGTGACTTTGGGCTAGTGCTCCTTGAATGACACTTCGCAACTCCGCAACGTTTCCCGGCCACGGATAGGTCTGAAACGCAGCAAGACATTCCTGATCAACGGTGGGGGGAGCCACTTGGTTACGTCGCGCGAAAGTCTTGATGAAATGGTTCGCAAGCGAAGGAACGTCTTCCATGCGTTCACGAAGCGGTGGCAGTTTGATGGAGAATATCTTGAGGCGGTAATACAACTGCTCCAGTAATCGTCCTCGATTAACGGCTTCTTGCCAGTTCATAGTCGATAGGGCCAAGACCCGAATATCGAGTGAAGCTTGAATTGGATTCCCTGACGCTCGCCACTCTCGTTCATCTAGAACAGGTACCAGTCGAGCTTGGAGCTCGGCTGCCAAGCCGGACACCTCGACGATCGCTAGCGTGCCTCGCTTGACGCCTTCGAGGCAGCTGCTGAAGGCACCTCCCGGGTTTGTCTCGCGACACAGGATGACTGACGGCGGTGAATCGGCTTCTTTAATGGCAGGAGCCTTCGAAGCGTCGAGTAACACGAAAGCGTTGCGGCTGCGGGGCGAGAGGTCATGAATTGTCCGTGCGAAAAAGCGTTTACCTGTACCACGCTCACCGCTAATGAGGATCGGAACGTCTGTCGAAGCGACCCGTCTGACCACCCGAATTACTGCGCGCATTGACTGGGACTCGCTCCGCATAGTCGCAACCACTATGTCGTGTTTGTGAATTCGGGGACGATTCGTTGGTAGCATACGCGTGTTCGCCAGCGCTTGATCATCTGCGTCTTAAAGGGTTCTGGTGGCCCGCTAGGCGGCTTTCTTGATCAGCTCGTTACTGCCGGGTACTAGAAGGTTGCTGAAGCAGCGCCAGTGGAAAATCGCAAAGCCGCCCGAAAGATGGCAGCGAATCCAATTTTCGGCCGGTTCACCTTTCTGTTTGCACATCACGCAGGTCTCCATGGGTGGTTTACTCCTTTGCGCTTCCCTCAGGGCAGAGCCGGTCCGTTTTCTGACGCCCAGCACAGTCGATGCCGAAGCCGCGTGGTCAGCGGAGCGGTTGTACTGCGTGAACAGCTTTTCTAGCCGTCCTTTCCGCGTAGTCGAGCTGCCGCGCGGGCTCGCCTTTTTTTGAAAGGTCACGAGCTCCAATAATTTGCTCCCTGATTTGTTGTTCCGAGAGGCCACGGCACGCGGCGTGTAACGCCCAAGCCATGTCAGCGGGATGGAGATCGCTGCCGTACCGAGAATCGCGATGAAACACTTTCAAGGGCCGAACTGAGTTTTCGGTCGGAGGCGGTTCCGATGTCATCCGCGTCGGACGTAGAGCGATAACTGTCTTTGCGAGCGATTCTACTTCCTCGAGAAATTCGCGCGCTGCGCTATAAGTCCGTCCCTCGCAGTAACGCAGTCGAACGAACGGGGGGGAGGCCATTCTGCAAGCGCCTCTTCAGTTTCTGATTAGTGAGGCCCGCAAGTCGGCCGAAATGCCGCCAGTCGGCGCTGGGATGATCAGCTCCGAAGCGACGTGCCAATTCCTTCGCGGCCTGGGTGCTGAAAATGCGATCGGAGAGTATTCGTCCGTGGTTTACCCATGCCTGAAAGTTGCCGGCGAAGTCTCTATGATGAGGGCTGGCTGAAATCCGGCGTCTGTCATTCGCGCGATCGCATCAACGCCGAGATCATCGACTAGGCTCAACGCATGAGCGCCGTGTGGTCGCACGAATATGTGTGCACCACGCGCATTCTCCCGTTTGAGCCAGCCAAGTGCAGCGTCGATCTGCTCGGAGCTCCAGCCGTTGCGGAGCAACACCCGTCCGTCCTGACGAAGAATGCCAATTTCGAATAGTTCGCAGCCCGTCGCGCAGAGCTGCTTACGGACGACCGATCGTGTAATTGAAGCGCTCATGGATACTGCTTCCGCCGGCGCTGCTGACGGAGAAATTCTCCGCTCAGATTTTGCCGGTCGCCTTACCCATGGCTGTTGTGCGGCTGTTGCCGTTTCCGTGGCGCGCAGTGCCTGGATTCATCGGCGTTGTATTTGGAGCGCGCGACGGCATGATCGACGTGCCGCCAACATCCTTGGGAGCCGGTACCCGCTGTCCGCTGTCAGGACCAAGATTGCTGAGCTGTTGCGTCTGTCGACCGAAGTCCGTCGCCCTGGCCCAGCCAGTGGCTTCGCTGTTGCTGCCCACGCCAGAGTTGCCGAGCTTCGCGACTTTGTTGAATCCGGTCTGCAGTGCGCTCGTGATAGGCCGAATGACTGTCTGGGCAATAAACGCGGCCTCGAAGGCATGGCTCAGGGCGAGGCCGACTGTGCCGCCGGCAATACTGGACGCAGTGTAAGGTACGGCGATGCTGACGATCATGAAAACGATTGCCAAAGCTGCGTAGTCGAGCATGTCGGACACCGAGACGCTTCCGGAGCAGACTGTCGTCATGATCGAACCAGGCGGGACACCGTAGGTGGTCCACCAAGGTAGCGTCGCAAGGACAGGCTTACAGGCCGCCATAACGGCCGCACTCCACTGATTTGCCATCTGCACGCCGATAGCGAGTACCAAGTAAAAGAACAGAAGTCGGACGCCGATGCGGATGACATACCCGAAGTACCCCTCGGCGGCCGGTGCGGTGAACCGGTTGGCACCAAAGCCCAACAAGATCACTCCGCCGCCCACGACTAGGTAGGCCTCGATCAGCGTCAGTAACAGCATCGCAGCCGTGATGACAAACGAGAGGAGCACGAAGAAGGCAGATACGCTCTGTACGATGGCGAGTTCAATGTCCGTCATCAGACTCGCATTCGCGGGAGCGTTGAAGATCGTACTGGCGATGTTGCCGCCAATCTGAAGGACAGTTTGCGGACTCAGGGCGGGCAATCCGGTGACTGCGGCACCGATTGCTGAGAAGCTCTTGAGCACGGCGTTCATCCACGAGAACGCATTGACGATCATGAGATACACGAATCCGCCGCTGAGCATTTGCTTAATCAAGCGGCCGAGGAAGTAAGGCGCGTCGAGTTGTCCGTCGGCGGAGAATTGGATCCAAGTAACGAGGATATCGATCAGGAGAAGCGCGACGAAGAGCTTCAGCGCGTACGGTTGAATCGCGGCACTGTACTTTGTGCCGGCGGTATAGAACTGAACTGCGATATCGTTGAATCCGTGCATTTTTCCACCTCCCTAAAGGGGCTCGATCTCACGGCTGTGGTGGCGGCGGACCCGGCGAAGCGTGTATGACATCTGGGACGCCAGATGACGCGGGGGCTGCAAACAGCGCACGCGCCCGCTCGCGTGTGGACTCCCGCTCGTACATGTGCCAAGCACCGTACACCACTGCGCAGAGGCCAACTATTGCGAACAGCACTACTATTCGGTCCTTCATCGTGGACCTCCCGCTGACCAGTCTAGGGCTGTGGTGGCGGAGCCCCTGGATCAGCGTGTAAGACATCTGGCGTGCTGGGTGAAGCGGGCGCCGAGAACAAGGCCTGCGCCTCAAGACTGCTCTGCACCTGAGTGTTGACCTGATTCGCTGCCGCGACGTTCTGTGAATTCATCTCGGCCATCACTAACTGGCGAAGCATCTGAACCTGCTGCACCTGCGCGAGCGCGATTTCGTTGCTGACCTGAACCGCCTGCAGGTTCCCTATCGCCGTTTGATTCCTGAGCTCAAGGGTTTGCAGCGACGCCTGCTCCGCCTGGAAGTTCTGCGCCTGAGCCTGCGCCGAAGCGAGCGCGCCATTGAGAGTGTTCAGCGTTGTGTCGATCGTCGCCTGCGGACTCTGAACCCCTGCCGTCGAGGCCGCGTTGAAGCCTGGATAGAGTTGCTGGAACTGCTGCGTCAGACCCTGAAAGGTGTACGAAAGCCCTTCCTGCTCGTTGATCAGATTTCCTAAATTCGTGAGCAGATTCTGGTTGGGCTGCCAGATTCCTGCGCCACCTCCGGTCGTGTTTTTAATCGCGTACTGAAGCTGCTGGGCCAGATTCGTGACGGTGGCGGTCTCCTGCTGAAGCTGCTGCATCTGCCGCGCGAACATCTGCGGATCGAAGACGATCTGACTGCCGCCTCCGAACTGGGCGCGTGCCGACGGTGGCCATCCGAACAGACAAACTAGCGCGCCGACGATGGCGAGCAGCTGCCGGGAGCGTTTTGTACAATTCATTGATGCATCTCCCTTTGATTGAGTCTTCCGTCGGTATGGAAGGATTCCCCGTTCGCTCCGATGATCGCTTCTACCGGCGGGTCGAATTGTCGGCGGAGTTTGTCGAGGTACTCGGCCCAGTTTGGCAAACCGCGCGTGCGAAGCCATTCAACAGTCCAATGGTCGCCGTACTGTTCGATCATTCGCCGCGCGGACAGCACGTCGTCTTTTGATCCCGCGCCGATGAAGGCGAGCGCCGCCGGACCAAGTGAGAACTGGAACAATCGCCGCCCGAGCGGCGAAACATAATAGTAGTGCCGCTTGGGAGTGGCGTCGGCGACGATGTCGATCTGCCGATCCGAAAGCCCAAATCGTCGGTACATCTCCTGCGTCCCGCTGTTCTTCGCCTCGGGATTCGGCAGATAAAGCTTCGTCGGGCAGGACTCGAGAATCACGTCGCGATGAGGCGAATTGGCAATTTCGCTCAGGCTCTGGGTAGCGAGCACCACCGCCGCATTCTTCTTGCGCAGCGTGCGAAGCCACTCCTCGATCTTCGCGCCGAAGACGCTGTTGGTCAGCATGATCCACGCTTCATCGAGGATAACGAGCGTCGGTCTGCCGTCGAGGCGCTGATCGATGCGGTGGAAGAGGTAAGTTACGACGGGCACGACGACCTTCGGCCCCATAGCCATCAGCGTTTCGAGCTCGAAGGTGACGAAGCGCTCTTCGAGCAGAACATCACGGTCGGCGTCAACGAAGCGCCCGAGCGGACCCGCGAGCGAATAGGCGCTCAGCCCGTCGCGCACGACACTGTCCTGCACCTGAGTGACGAGGTTGCTGATAGTGCGCTGCTCTGACGGTGCTTCCGCGACCAGTTCCAGCGCCCGCCACAGTGCCTTGCGCTGATTCGGAACGAGCTGCACGCCCTGAAGCTCAAGCCAGTCTTCGAGCAATCCTTGCATCTTCATACGATCGGTCTCGTCGTCTATGCGTGCGAGCGGACAAAGCGGAACCTCGTCCTCTCCGAGATCGAGATGCTGTCCGCCGAGAGCCTTGGTGAGAACGTAGGCAGAGTAGCCCTTGTCAAAAAAGAATACCTGGCCGTTGGGCGTCGCGCGGAAGTTCGCTGCAAGCGTTCCCAGCGCGACGCTCTTGCCGCTGCCCGTCGGTCCATAGATGCCGGTGTGCCCGGTATCGCCGACGTGAAGGTTGAGACGGAACGGAGTGTTGCCGGTTGTCGCGCCGTAGCAGAGCGCCGGAGTGTCCTTCGGGTAGTAGGGGCAGGGATTTGCGGCGAGACCGGCCCAAATGCCGGTGAGCGGCAGAATGTCGGCCAGATTCTGAGTGTTGACCAGCGGCCGGCGCACGTCGTACCAGCCGTGTCCGGGCAGAGATCCGAGCCATGCTTCGACGGCGTTGATGCTCTCGATTCGCGGGTCGAAGCCGATGTTCTGGCAGACCTTGAAAACTAGCCGTGCGTTCTCGTCCGCGTCTTCAGATCTGTCCTCAGTGATAATCACCTTCGGAGTGACATAGCAGTAGCGGACTGCGCCGCCCTCGGCCTCCGCGATCGCCTCGTCCGCGTCGGCCGCCATCCTCAGTGCGTGCTGATTTTGAAATGCCGCTCCCCCGCCTGATCCGAAATGTTCACTGATCACACCCCGAAGTCCGAGTCGCTTCTGAAACCAGTTGCGCCGGTACACAGTGAGCTGGCTGATCGCCGTCCGCGGCCCGACCGGAATCCCGCGCGTGGAGTAGCGATAGGAGATCGGCAACTCGCTCAGGAATGCGGCCATCTCCGCATAGGAGAATGGCGGGAACCCGGCTAGCGCGACGACTCGAATATGGCGCCCTCCGATGCGCGGCTTGAAGCCCGCAATCAAATCCTGATTGCCTAGAACCGCATCGAGGAAGATCGGCGGTCTCGGCCCTGCCACTCTGCAAATCCGACCGTTGACGCAGGTCGCCAAGTGCGAGAGCAATTCGGACATATCGAGTGCCGTTAATTTCCAAACGGGGCTGATCGCATCCGCGAATTCGCGGAGCCGCTGCTTGAACCAGTCCAGTTGTCGGCGCCAATCAGTTCTCTTCGGGGCACCGGACATGAAGACGCCCGCTATCCTCGTCTGCACGTCGGCGAGCGGCCGGTAAGTGATCGTGAGAACACAACTGGTCTCGAAGTGTTGCCCTTCAGCCGAGTATTGAATCTCCCGCTCGCGATCGAGCGTCGCGCTGACCGGATCAGGGAAAATTCGGCTTGGGTACTCGACGCTCGGATGGCGGATGAGATCAATGTTGTACATGAAGCCGTCGTCCAGCCGCGCGAGCGCGCGATTAGCCTGGGCTCGATGCGCGTCGAGTTCTTCAACGCTGGCTGAATTGAGATCGAGTCCGAAGCATTCGAAGCACGAAAGGAATGCGCCGTCCTTCATCGCGATCGTATAATCGTCGACAGGGATTGCGTAGTTGAGCTGGTCAGGTAGTGCGAGAAGCCTGTCACGCTTTCGTCTTAAGTCCTTGAACTCTTTCAGGAACATAATTCGTCCCCTTCACTGTCAGGCCCGCATTTCCTTTGGCGTTTGCACCGATGGACGGATTCGCGGCGGCGGTGCCGAAATAGAAGCGCGTGCCGGATAGTGGTTCTGGTAGCGGATGTGGCGGATGTAGACCTGGCTCAGTTGCGAGTCGAACTTCGCGGCCTGAATTAGCGCCCAGTGGCCCACAGTCACGAGGAAGACGCCCATAGCGACCGTGTACAAATGGAGCCCTCCACCAAAAATTAGAGCCGCCGCGGTGATCCAGTTCGCGATCGCGAGAGATCGCTCCGCCCCTGCCAGCAGTATCGGCTGGGTAAGTGATTGATGAATCGCACTCACCCGCCGGTCGCCGTTTGCCACAACAAACCCTCCGTTCGCCCTAGAAGAGCGCTCCGCCCATCGGGAAGAGCGTAGTCATCACTTGCGTGGCGCCAAGCGCGCATGCGCCGCCGAATGCCAGTGACGACATCTTACGAACACCGGTTCCGTGCTCGCTGACTGACCACATGATGCCGGTACCGATAACGGCCGCGGTGGTCACCGCGTGCGCTACAGGTCCCTGCAGATCGTTTTGCAGCGTTGTGAGCGGGGTGTCCCACGGGAGCGCTCCGCCCGCGGCGATCGCCGCGAACGCCTGGACTGGCCACGCAAAAGTGATCAATCCGTACGCGTAAACAACCGACGATGCCCATTTTCTCCAAGTACCTTTCTTTCCTTCCAGCCGCTTCATTTCGCG
>Ga0102924_1000394_pt1 | contig 54562 bp, 58 predicted proteins | sample PaiPotPPM11metaG_FD_80116 | JGI IMG/M metagenome (GOLD analysis project Ga0102924, IMG submission 80116) | Iron sulfur acid spring bacterial and archeal communities from Banff, Canada, to study Microbial Dark Matter (Phase II) - Paint Pots PPM... ... | reverse complement strand
GATACATGCGCTGGCGAAACGCACGCGCCCAGCCCAAAACCAACTTCGCGCCGAACTCGGTCATCCGTACCTGGACCGGTTACCAGACGAACGTTGCATGACGCGGCACTAGCCGGTGTTGGTGACGTTCGCGCTGACCGTCAGGTGGCCGTGCCACCCGGGCCGGACCACCAGGTGGCTGAACGCGAAGGTGGTGTACGACAGCCCGTACCGAACGGGAACAGCGGCGTGCGGTGCTTGGTCGCGTACCAGCGGTAGCCGACCAGCACGCCCTCGGAGTAGTGCACCTTGCCGTCCACGCCGGGCCACTGGGCGGCGGTGTGCGCGGGCACCTGGGCCAGGCTTCCCGGTGAGCGAGGCGTTGTTGTAATACGCGGCGCTCAGGCCCTTCCCGAACGCGGACGCCGGGACGGTGGCGAGCGCGCCGGTCACCGGCACGTCGCCCTGGGCGTAGCTGACGCTGACGCCGCTGGCGGCGCCCCGCTGGCGGATGCCCTGCTCCGAGGTGACCACGTAGGGGGCGATGACGCTCGCGCTGCCGCCGCCGGAGGTCAGCGCGAACTGGCCCGCGTCGGAGCCGATCACCGCGACGCTCTTGTCCTGGGCCGGCTGCAGCGGCAGCACGCCGTCGTCGTTCTTCAGCAGCACGGTCCCGCTCTCGGCGACCTGCCGCCCGACCTGGGCGTGCCCGGGCGTGGTCACCACGCCGGTGAGCGATCCCGTCGGCGGGTCGGCGAACAGGTTGAAGCGGAACATCTCGGTCAGGATCCGGGACACCATCGCGTCCAGCACCGACATCGGGACCTGGCCGTCGCGCACGGCCGCCTTCAGCGGCGCGCCGTAGTAGTCGGTGCCGAACCCCGCTCCGCCGGGCATGTTCATGTCCAGTCCGGCCAGCGCGGACGGCACCGTCGAATGGGTGGCACCCCAGTCGGAGGCCACGAAGCCCGGGAAGTGCCACTGGCGGTCGAGGACGTTCAAAGTGTCTTTGTTTTGACAGGCGTACTCGCCGTTGATCGTCGAGTACGCGCACATCACCGCGGCCGCCCCGCCCTGCGTCACCGCGGTCTCGAACTGCGGCAGGTAGATCTCGTGCATGGTCCGCTGGCTGACCAGCGCGTCGTCCTGGGGCGTGTTGCGGTTGGTCTCCTGGTTGTAGACCGCGAAGTGCTTGACCATGGACATCACGCCCTGGCTCTGCACGCCCTGGATGTAGCCGGCCGCGGTCTGCCCGGACAGGTATGGGTCCTCGCCGTAGCTCTCGAACGCCCGGCCCCACCGCGGGTCGCGACCTGGTCCTCACGGCGCTGCGGGAGCGCGGCGCGATGAGCCGCGCGGAACTGGCCCGCTACGCGGGCGTCTCGCCCTCGACGATCAGCATGATCGTGCAGGACCTGGTAGCCGACGGCATCATCGTCGCGTCCGGCCCGGGTCAGGCGGGTCAACGGTCCCGCACCGGGCGGCCCGGCCTGCGCCTGACGCTCAACCCGGCGGCCGGCGCGGTGGTGGGCGTCGAGTTCGGCTTCCGCTTCGTCCGGATCATGCTCTGCGACCTCGCGCACAACATCATCGGCTCGGGCCAGTGCGACCTGCCCGAGGGGCACGCCAGCGCGGACAGCCTGACCGCGGCGCAGCGGCTGATCGACGAGGCCCTGGCCGCGGCGCGGCTGACCCCGGGCGCCCTGATCGGCGCGGGCGTCTCGGTACCCGGGCCGGTCCGGTATCACCCGGACGTCGTCAAGCCGTCCTCGATCCTGCCCGGCTGGCCCGGCGTGACCGGCCAGGACGTCGAGGCCGCCCTGGGCGTGCCGGTGAGCATCGACAACGACTCGAACCTGACCGCGCTGGGCGAGCACATCTGGGGCGCGGGCCAGGGCTGCGACGACTGCATAACCATTAAGTTCCATAACGGGACCGGCTGCGGCCTGTTCGTCAACGGCACCCTGGTCCGCGGCGCGGCCGGCGGCGCCGGGGAGATCGGCCATACCACGGTCGACGAGCGCGGCCCGCTCTGCCGCTGCGGCAAGCGCGGCTGCCTGGACAGCTACGCGGCCATTCCGGCCATCCTGGAAGCGCTGGCCCCGCAGCGCGGCCCGCTGACGGTGGCCGGCCTGATGGCGCTGCTGTCGGAGGGCGATCCCGGCGCGATCCGCGTGGTCAGCGACGCTGCCGGACTGGTCGGCCAGCAACTCGCCGCCGTCTGCAACCTGCTCGCGCCGCAGCGCGTCGTGGTCGTCGGGGCCATGGCCCAGGCCGGCGAGTTGATCCTCGGCCCGATCCGTACCGCGCTGCACCGGAACATCGGCCCGAACGACCCCCCCGAGCTAGTCCTGGGCACGCTCGGCACCCGGCACACCGCCCTCGGCGCGATCGCCCTGGCCCTCGACGAAAGCGACTGGCTCCCCCCCGCCGCCCGCCCCGCCTGACAGCGCTCGGGCAGGCGCCGGTTTACGGTGACTTGGCGAGGAGGGCGCGCAGGCGGTCGAGGACGTGGTTCAGGCCGGCGTCGAAGCCGTCGAACTCGCCGGCCGGCATCCCGGCGAACAGTTGCCGGGCGAGTTCGCGGTGCCCGTCGCCCAGGGCCTGCGCGGTGGCGCGGCCCTTCTCGGTGAACGTGACCAGGGTGGCGCGCCGGTCGGCGGGGTTCGGCTCGCGGGTCACGAACCCGGTCTCCGCCAGGCCGTCGACCAGCGCGGTGACGGCCCGCGGGGTGACGTGCAGCGCCGACGCCAGCGCCCGCTGCGGGCACGGGCCGAGCGCCCGCAGTTCCCAGATCAGATGCGTGCGGGCCTCGGTCAGCCCCATCCGGGCCAGGCTGTCGGCCATGTCCCGGCTGAGCAGCACGGTCACCGCGAGGACGCGGTCCAGCGCGGCCTCCCAGCGGTCATCTTCCATATAGGTACACTACTACATAGTGAATGCCATACACTATCGCTTGATGGCTCCGCGAACCCGAGGGGAACGATGACCGCACAGCAGAACGCCACGGCCGCCCACGTCGAGCTGGTGCGCAGCACTTTGGATGCGTTCAACGCGCGTGACTTCGACACCTGCGTGGCCCGTCTCAGCCCGGACTTCGTGATGAACCTGGCCGGACTGCCCCCGATGCACGGCCCGGACGTATGGCGGCAAGGCGCCGAGCTGATCCGCCGCGCCTTCCCGGACCTGCGCGCGGACGTCGATGACGTCGTCGCCGCGGGCGACCGGGTGGCCCTCCGGCTGACCTTCCACGGCACCCACCAGGGCGACTACCTGGGCCTGCCCGCCACCGGCCGCACCGTCGAGTACGTCAGCCACGAGTTCTACCGGATCGCCGGCGGCCTGTTCGCCGAGGAATGGATCTGCTCCGACACCGCCACCCTCCAGGCCCAGCTGACCGCCGACCATGATCGTGGTTGATTCGGTGCGACAGGCGCTTTGCCCGGTTTGCGGATATTTACGTCGCCGGGTGCGGCGTTGCCATTCGAGTCGATGGGCCATCGACCCGAATCTATTGCGGTCGATGGGCCATCCACTCAGGATCGCTCCCGGGGGCGCGCGGTTAGGTCCGGCCGGTGCTGCGGCGGAGGATCGTGTGGCGGGAGGCGTGGTGGACGTGGTCGGCGCGCAGCGCCGCAGCGAAGCGCTGGAGCGCGGTGTCCGGCACGGCCTCGATCAGCTGCCCGGTGATGTCCAGCAGCCGCCGGACCTGGGCCACGTAGCCCGCGCATACGTCACAGGTGCTCAGGTGCGCCTCGACTTGCCGGCGGATGGCCAGGTCGAGCTGGCGCTGCAGGTAGTCGTCGACGAGCTCGACGAGCTGGCGGCAGACGACGGGCTGATCCGGTTTGGCGGTCGCCGGCCGCGCTCGCCGGGCTCGCGCCGGAGCGCGCGCGGCGGGCTCGGTGGCCGGGTGGCCGTGCGCGCCGGACAGGTAGTGCTCGATGTCGGCCCGGGTGCGGCTGCGGGCCCGGTGCAGCAGGACCCGCTGGTTGGCTTCTGACAGGCCGAACAGGGTCGCCACCTCGTCACCGGGCAGCCCGAGCACGTCCCGGGCGGTAATCACGGCCCGCTGGCGCACGGGGAGCCCGGTGATCGCATCGTCGACCACCCGGCGCAGCTCGGCCGCGCTGACCGCATGTTCGGGCAGGGTGTCCCAGCGAAATGGCGGGTCGATCCATAGTCCGTCCGAGCCGAAGCGGCTGGGGTCCACGGCCGGCTGGCGCAGTTCGTCCCGCTCGGCCCGCCAGGCGGAACTGAACGGCAGGACCCGCCGGTTCTTCACCGCCGCCCGCCGGGCTAGGTTCACGACGATCCCCAGCACCCAGGTGCGCAGCATGCTGCGCCCCTCGAACCGCTCCACGCCGCTCAGCACGACCAGCCAGGCATCCTGGACGACGTCGTCGGCGCTGCCCGCGTCGCCGAGCTGGGCGCGGGCCATCCGCAGCATCATCGGGGACCAGGCCCGGACGAGGCCGGCCATGGCCTGTTCGTCCCCGGAGCGCAGCGCGGCCAAGGCCGCGCTGTCCGGCCAGTCGTGCCCGCTGGGGCTGGTCGCTCCGGTCGCCTCCTGGGCCATCGGGCACCTCCACCTCCTGACCATAACCGGCCCACCAGCGCTGATCGGTGTCAAGGCGGGATCCGTTCACGGGCGCGGCGGGGCGTCCATCAGCACACCTATGAAATTCTGATCATCCGGCCAGGCCGAGATGAAGGTGTAGGTCCCGGGGGTGGCGGCGGCTCGGAGCCGCCAATCGGGCGGCAGGACGCACCGGGCCAGCTGGTCGGCGTTGGCTTGGAGGCTCGCGCTGTGCAGGTAGACGTACTGGCCCGAGCTGATTTCGTTGAACTGCGTTTCACCTCGAAAGACAGCGCTGCGGAACCACAGTTTTTCAAACTTGACATGGGTAAACCCGGTAGAGTCGCCGAACTGCGCACCGAAGAACAGGCCGTCAACCATACTCGCGCCATGAAACCATGCGCTCCCATGGAATTTGGCAGATTCGAATGCCGCATGCCATCTGGAACTGAACTGAACCCCAGAGAAGAGCGCGGCACGCTCGAAGCTAGCATCGCGGAACCAGGCGTTGCCGTAAAATGTCGCCGCTGCGAAAATCCGCCCGCTAGCGTAGATGGAGCCGAACATGGCCGAACCACTGAAAGTAGCGTTGGTAAACCAGGCGTGATTCGCGAAGGTCGTTTCCATAAACTCTACGTCATGCCGGAACGTTGCATTCTCGAACACGGCCGGGCCGTAGAACTCTGCGCCGCGGAATCGCGTCTCGCCGATAAATACTGCGCCATTGAACCAGGCATTACGCACGCGGCAGCCGCTAAGGTCGAGGTTGTGCAGCGTCGCACCCATCAGCCGGAGGTCGATGTCCTCCCAGAAGGCACCTCTCTGGCTGCCCCGGTTGCCGTCGGGTTCCTCCGGCGGGCGCAGGTGTGCCGCCAGGATGGACTGACACGTATCGCGGGCGACGTGCCAGCCGCTGGCCTGCGTACGGCCCAGCCCGATAGCCGCGGAGGTATCGCTCAGGTAGCCGCAGATCAGGTTCACCACCCGCTGCCGGTACTGCGGGTGATCCTGCGCGAGCTTATCAAGCTCTTGTAATGCGCCAATGTGAATCGACGGCCGATCAGTATTGAGGTTCGCTAATGCCTGGTTGAACGTCGCATCCTGCGTCGGACGTCGCTTCAGCACCTCTTGCCAGATGGCCACGACGCCGCCGGACCCTAGCAAAATCACTAGCACTTCGATAGTGGTTCCCAAGGCGCATCCCCCGTTGCCTCTTGTCATGCGCAAGACGAACTCTGCCCGTCCGCGCTTAAATGCCCCGATATGCGACGGCCATCCCGGCCGCCCGCTCAAATACATCATCGACGAACGCGGCGGATCTGCTACATGCCACTAGCGGCGGGCGGATCAGCGGACGGTCAGGCCGCCCAGGCTGTTCATGACCTGGCGGCGCATCAGGATAAACAAGACCAGCAGCGGCAACGCCGACAGCAGGACGCCGGCCATGACCGCCGGGACGTTGACGGAATACAGACCCTCCAGCTTGGTCAGCCCGAGCGGCAGCACCGCCACGTTGCTGCTCTGCGTGAGCACCAGCGGGAGCAGGAAGTTGTTCCAGACGTTCAGCCCGTTGTAGATGCTCAGCGTGGCGAGCACCGGCCGGGACAGCGGCCAGATGAGCCGCCGGAAGACCGTCCACTCGCTGGCCCCGTCGACCAGCATCGCGCCGATCATCTCGCGCGGGATGTCCCGGACGAAGCTCACCATGATCAGCACCGAGACCGGGACGGCGGCCGCGCTCAGCGTGAGGATGAGTGCGAACAGCGTGTCGTACAAGTGCATCTTGTAGATGAGCACGTAGAGCGGCACGATGATCGCCTGGACCGGGATGGCCAGGCCGAACAGCATGGTCACGAACGCCGCGCCCGCGAACCGGGAGGTCCGCCGGACGATCCGGAACGCGGCGCCCAGACAGATCGTGACCGTGAGCACGATGCAGGCCGCGGAGAGCAGGACGCTGTTCAGCAGGTAGCGGCCGAGCCCGGCCCCGAACACCGTGCCGTACGAGCTCACCGACAGGCCGCCCGACGGAACCCAGGGGCTGGCCGTCAGGTAGCTGCCCTGGGTCCGGAAACTGGCCAGGATCATGTAGTACAGCGGCGCGATGACGATGACCAGCCAGACCGTGGCCAGCACCAGCGCCACCGCCCGCCCGGCCCGGGCGCTCACGCCGCGCCCTCCTGCTGGCTCGCCATCGAGGCGAACCCGGTGAACCGGACCAGGCCGACCGCCACCGCGATCCCGACCACGCCCAGGATGACGGCGAGCACGCTGGCGTAGCCGTACTGGTCCTGCAGGAACGCCACGTCGTACATGTCGAGCGAGAGCACGCGGGTGGTATAGCCGGGGGCCCCGTTCGTCATGATGTAGATGATGTCGAAGTAGGTCAGCGCCCCCACGATCATCAAGATGCCCGAGGTGACGATCGTGTAGCGGAGCTGCGGCAGCGTCACCCGCCAGAACGTCGCCGCCGGGCCGGCGCCGTCGATCCGGGCCGCCTCGTACAGGACGGCCGGGATCTGCCGGCGCCCGACCGCGTACAGCAGCGTGTGGAACGGGATGAACTGCCAGGCGATGATCGCGACCACCACGTAGAGCGTCAGGCCGGGATTGCCCAGCCAGTTCTGCTGCAGGAAACCCAGGTGCCACGACCGGGACAGCGCGGTGAGCGCGCCGAAGTTCGGGTCGAGCAAGGACTCCCACATCAGCGCGATCCCCGCGGTGGACATCAGCAGGGGCAGCACGTAGACCGTCGCGTAGACCGACCGGTAGCGCTGCCGGCCCGCGGTGAACAGGCCGAGCGCCATGGAGATCGGCGTCTGCACCAGGTAGCTCAGCACCACCACCTTCGCGGTCACGACGACCGAGGTCCGGGCCACCGGATCGCGGAAGAACTGCGCCCAGTTCGCCCCGCCCACCCAGCGCGGCGTGCCCAGGCCGTTCCAGCGGACGAAGCTCAGCACGACCGCGGAGATCATCGGGATCATGATGAACAGGCAGAACAGCGCCAGCGGCGGCCCGACGCCCGCCAGGTCGGCCAGGCGCGTGCCGCGCCGGGCACCCGTGCCGCCGCGCGACGTGCCGCCGCTCCGCCGGGGGGAAGGAGGAGCGGCGGCACGGGCGGGGCGCGCGTCCTCCGCCGGGGCCCGCGCGGTCATGAGCCGGATGCGGCCTGTTTGTTGAGCAGTGACTCGAAGCCCTGCGGGGTCTCGGAGAGCTCGAACACCTGGGCCAGGTTGGTGAGCATGACGTTCGCCACCTGCGGGGTCATCGCCTGGTCCCAGGAGTACTGGAAGCTCGGGGCGCTCTGCACCGAGTTGTAGATGGTCGTGTCGAACGAGGCCAGCTGCTGGCCGGTGAACAGCGACGACGCGCCGGTGGCGACCGGCACCTCACCGGCCGCCACCTCGGCCCGCGCGTAGCTGGTCGAGGTCAGCTCGTCTTTGAAGAACGCCACGGCGATCGCCTTCTGGGCCGCGGTGGCGTGGCTGGCGATGGCCACGTAGCTGGCCGTGTTGCCGGCCAGGTCCGCCGGATCGCCGCTGCCGCCGGCCACCGTCGGGAACGGCGCCATGCCCAGGTCGCCGCCGGTGACGAAGGACTTGTCCGCGCCCAGGATGCTGGAGATGTCCCAGTCCCCCATGAGCTGCATGGCGGCCTTGCCGCTGTACACCAGGGCGTCGGAACCGCCCCCGCTGAAGTGCAGCGAGTCGTAGCCGCTCTGGAACGCGCCGGCCTTGACCAGTTGCTGGATGTCGGTGAGCGCCTGGGTGACCGCGGGATTGGACCAGCCGCCCGCCGTGTTGGCCTGCAGGGCCTTGGCCACCGACGGCCCGCCGATCCGGTCGGTCAGGTACTCGAGGTACATCAGGCCGGGCCACTGGTCGCCGTTGGCCAGCGAGATCGGCGTGACGCCGTGCGACTTGAGCTGGGCCACCGTCGACAGCAGACCGCTCCAGGTGGTCGGGAAGGTCAGGTGGTACCGGGCGAAGATGGCCTTGTTGTAGAAGAAGTACACCGGCTGGGTGCCCTCGACCGGGATCCCGTAGATGTGACCCTGGTACGTGACCGCGCCCAGCGACGAGGGCAGGAACGACGTCGCCCAGGACGGGTTCCCGAGCGAGTAGACGTCGCCGGCCTTGATGTACTGCTGCAGGATGCCGCCGCCCCAGGTCCAGAAGACCGCCGGCGGGTTACCCGCGCCCATCGCGAGCTGGATCTTCTGCTTGAACGACTGGTTCTCGACGAAATCGAGGGTGATGTGGTCCCCCGGATGGCTCTTCTCGAAGGACGACACCAGGTTCGCCGCGGCGGTGTTGGCGGGGCTCGGGCCGGTCGTGACCAGCCACATCGTGACGGTGGCACCTTTCGATCTGTGCCCCGAGGTCCCCTTGCCGGTGCCCGCCGCGGATCCGCACGCGGCGAGCGCCAGCGCCGCCGCGATCGCCGCAGCTAACCAGCTACGGCGGGTGGCCTGCCCTGACCAACGTCCGGGTGTGTCAGCCATGGTTTCCTCCCGGTCTCCACTGGGTGCTCAGATCCGAATGTTCGAAAACCTTTGGGAAATATTTCGGACGATTCTGTCATAGTAGACAGGCGTGAAGGGCGGGTCAACCCATGTTTCCGGCGTATTGCCACGTTTCTGGCCGGGGACCTACTGTGATGAATGCGGCCATTGTATTACGATGGCATCATCGAAATAGTTTCGAGATCTGGCGCTGCGGAGATCGCCGCAGCGCACGGCCGCACGGCGGGGAAGGTGACGCTGCATTGCCCGAGAGGAAATTACCCGACCAGGTTCAGTCCGGCCATGTCCAGCCCGGCCCGCCCCTGGCGGCCGGCCCGCGCCTGCGCCGCACCACGCTGACGGCCATCGCGGCCGAGGCCGGGGTCTCGCTGCCCACCGTGTCCAAGGTGGTCAACGGGCGTCCCGACGTCGCGCCGGACACGCGCGCCCGGGTCGAGCGGCTGCTGGACGAGCACCATTACGCGCGCGGCGGCCTGCTGCGCCACCGGCGCCGCTCGGGCCTTATCGACCTGGTGTTCAACGGGCTGGACAGCCCCTGGGCGGTGGAGATCCTGCGCGGCGTCGAGGAGTGGGGCGCCATCCACGAGACGGGCGTCGCGGTGTCGTCCGTGCGCCACGGGGACGCGCGCCCCGCGAGCTGGACCAGCGCCCTGGCCAGCCATGACACCGATGGCGTGATCCTGGTGACCTCCGAGCTGACCGGCAGTCAGCTCGGCCAGCTGCGCAGCGCCGGCCTTCCGCTGGTGGTCGTCGACCCGGTCAACCCGAACCCGGCGGACCTGCCGAGCGTCGGCGCGACCAACTGGGCGGGCGGCCTGGCGGCCACCGACCACCTGCTGAGTCTCGGCCACCGCCGGATCGCCGCGATCGCCGGGCCCAGGGACTACCTGTGCAGCCGGGCCAGGATCGACGGGTACCGGTCCGCCCTGGAACGGGCCGGCGTGGCGTTCGATCCGGCGCTGGTCCGGCACGGCGACTTCCAGCACGAGGGCGGCTTCATCCGCGGCGGGGAGCTGCTCAGCCTGCCGGAGCCGCCGACGGCGATCTTCGCCGGCAGCGACCAGCAGGCGTTCGGCCTCTACGAGGCGGCGCGCCAGCGCGGCCTGCGGATCCCGCAGGACCTCAGCGTGGTGGGCTTCGACGACCTGCCCGTCGCCCGCTGGGTGTCGCCGCCGCTGACCACCGTGCGTCAGCCGCTGGCCGAGATGGGCCGGGTCGCCGCGCAGATGCTCGGCGAGATCCTCGCCGGCCTGCCGCTGCGGCCGGGCCGGGTGGAGCTGTCCACCGAGCTCATCGTGCGCGAATCGACCGCCGCTCCCGGGAGGGACGTGCCGTGACCCGGCCGCTGGATCAGACCGAGACATCCCCGCTCTGGCGCGACCCGGCCCGTCCCGCCGAGGACCGCGTGGCCGACCTGCTCGCCCGGATGACGCTCGAGGAGAAGCTCGCCCAGCTCGGCAGCGTCTGGATCGGCGGGTCCGCGGATGGCGACGGGATCGCGCCCATGCAGGACCATTTCAGCGACGAGCCACCGCCGCTGGACGAGCTGATCAAGCACGGGATCGGGCAGCTGACCCGGGTGTTCGGCACCCGGCCGGTGACGCCGGCCGCCGGGATGCGCGCGCTGGCCGGCCTGCAGGAACGGATCATGGCCGCGAGCCGGTTCGGCCTCCCCGCGGTGGCGCACGAGGAGTGCCTGACGGGGTTCGCCGCCTGGCGAGCCACGATCTTCCCGACCCCGCTCGCCTGGGGCGCCGCCTTCGACCCCGCCCTGGTCCGGGAGATGGCCCAGGCCATCGGCGCCACCATGCACGCGGCCGGGGTCCACCAGGGCCTCGCGCCGGTCCTCGACGTGACCCGTGACGCTCGCTGGGGCCGGACCGAGGAGACGATCGGCGAGGACCCGTACCTGGTCGGCGCCATCGGCACCGCCTACGTCTTAGGGCTCCAGTCGGCCGGGGTGCACGCGACGCTCAAGCACTTCGCCGGGTACTCGGCGTCCCGGGCGGGCCGCAACATGGCGCCGGTGGCGATGGGCCGGCGGGAGTTCGCCGACGTCATCCTGCCGCCGTTCGAGATGGCGATCCGGCTCGGCGGCGCCCGGGCCGTGATGCCCTCGTACACCGACGTCGACGGGGTGCCGGTCACCGCCGACCCGCGGCTGCTCGGCACGACGCTGCGCGGGACACTCGGCTTCGCCGGCCTGGTCGTCTCCGACTACTGGGCGGTCTCGTTCCTCGAGCGGCAGCACGCGGTGGCCGCGACGCCCGCGGCGGCCGCCGCGCTCGCCCTGGCCGCGGGCGTGGACGTCGAGCTGCCCAGCGTCCGCTGCTACGGCGCGCCGCTGCGCGCGGCCGCGGACGCGGGAGAGGTCACCGGGGAGGTCGTGGACCGCGCCGTGGCCCGGGTGCTCCGGCAGAAGTGCGAGCTGGGGCTGCTCGACCCCGGCTGGTCGCCGGTTCCCGGCCGCCCAGCGGGCGCGGACGGGGGGCCCGGCCTCGACCTGGACCCGCCCGCGAGCCGCGCGATCGCCCGCCGCCTGGCCGAGGAGTCCGTGGTCCTGCTGGCCAACCCGGCCGGCGCGCTCCCGCTGGCCGAGGCGGCCAAGGTCGCCATGGTCGGCCCGCTGGCCCACGACCCGCTGGCGTTCTTCGGCGGCTACAGCATGCCCCGCCACCTGGGCGGCACGTATCCCGAGGCGGCCGACGGGGTCGAGGCGGCCACCGTTCTGGCCGCGCTCCAGGCGGAACGGCCCGGGGTGCGGTACACGCGCGGCTGCGATGTCCGCTCCGCGGACCGGAGCGGGTTCGCCGCGGCCGAGGCCGCCGCGCGCTCGGCCGACGTGGTCGTCGCCGTCGTGGGCGACGAGGCCGGGCTGTTCGGCCGGGGCACCTCCGGGGAAGGCTGCGACGCGACCGAGCTCCGGCTGCCCGGCGTGCAGCAGGACCTGCTGGAGGCGCTGGCCCGCACCGGCACGCCGGTGGTCGCGGTGCTCGTCACCGGGCGGCCCTACGCCGTCGGTGACGTCGCGGGCCGGCTCGCCGCCGTGGTGCAGGCGTTCTTCCCCGGTCAGGAGGGCGGGAACGCGATCGCCGGGGTGCTGTCCGGGCGGGTGGTGCCCAGCGGCAAGCTGCCGGCGGAACTGCCCGGGTCGGCCGCGGGGCAGCCGTCGTCCTACCTGCGGTCGCGGCTGGCGGCCCGGCACCCGGGGAGTTCGGTCGACCCGGGGCCGCTGTTCGCCTTCGGGCACGGCCTGTCGTACACCACGTTCGGGTACTCCGACCTGGTGCTCTCCGCCGCGCAGGTGCCGACCGACGGCCTGGCCGAGATCTCCTGCACCCTGCGTAACACCGGCGACCGCCCGGGCGACGAGGTCGTCCAGCTCTACCTGAGCGATCCGGTGGCCCAGGTCACCCGCCCGGTCCGCTGGCTGGCGGGGTTCGCCCGGGTGCACCTGGATCCGGGCCAGGCCCGCCGGGTCGTGTTCCGCCTGCACGCCGACCGGACGGCGTTCTGCGGCCTGGGCGGCGAGCACATCGTCGAGCCCGGCGAGATCCAGGTGGGCATCGGCGGGGCCTCGGACAGCCTGCCGCTGCGCGGGTCGTTCACCCTGACCGGCCCCGCCCGGGTCACCGGCCCCGGCCGCGTCCTCGACACCCCCGTCTCCGCCTGGGAGCTCAGGACTCCTCGGCCACCTGCGACAAGACCCGCGCGAGGTCGGCGGGCGCGCTGAACATCGGCCAGTGCCCGGAATCGATGTCGACGTAGGAGACCTGCCTGGCCTGGGCCAGCTCGGGCACCTCGCCTTCGGCTATCCACTCCCTGGCCTGGTCCGGGGTGAACTCCGGGCAGACCAGCACCACCGGGACGTCATAGCGCCGTTCGTCGGTGAGCCGGACGACGCCCCGGGTGACGCCCTCCGGGACGGGGATAGCGGCCGACGCGATGGCCTGCTTCGCGGCGTCGTCCAGATCGGCGGAGTCCGGCCCCTCGAACTCAGCCCAGCCCGGGAACGGCACCGCGCCGTCCCGGACGGGGAAGCCGTCGAAGTAGGCCGCGCCGTCCGAGGAGGGGAAGCCGCCGATGAGGGCGACCTTGCTGATCTCGCCGGGGCGCGCGTCGGCAGCGAGCCAGGCCAGGCTGCAGGCGGCGGAATGCCCGACTACCATGGGCTTCCCGGCCGTGGCGTCGACGGCCGCGACCACCGCGGACGACTGATCCGCGAGCGTCGCCGAGGTGTTACCGTCGCCCAGGCCCGGCAGGCTGACCGGGATCCCCCGATGCCCGCGGGCCTCGAGCTGGGCGGCTACCTCGTCCCAGACCGACCCCTCGAGCCACAGGCCGGCGACCAGCACGATGTCCATCTCAATTCTCCTTCCCGGTCTCCTGCCCAGGAGCGTAGGCCTCGTTCCGGACGATCGGGTTCCTGATTAGCCTGATCCGGTGAACGCCGACCTGAGCCCCACCGCGCGAGCGCTCCGGACCCTCGAGCTGCTCCAGGCCCAGCCCGGGATCACCGCCGCCCAGCTCGCGGCGGAACTGGATGTGACGGAACGGGCCGCGCGCCGCTACGTCGCGATCCTGCGCGAGGCCGACATCCCCGTGGAGTCGACCCGGGGACCCTTCGGGGGCTACCGCCTCGGCCGCGGCATCCGGCTGCCGCCGCTGGTGTTCAGCGCCGCTGAGGCTCTGGGCCTGGTCATGGCCGTGCTCGACGGCAGCCACGCGGCCGCGGACGCCGACGATCCGGTCGGCGCCGCCCTGGGCAAGATCATCCGGGCCCTGCCCGAGAACATCGGGCGGCAGGCCGCCACCATGCGCCAGCATGCCTCTGCGGCGCCCGACCGCGGGGCCGTGCGGCCCGGCACGGAAACGACCAGCGCTCTGGTGGCCGCCATCGCGGCCCAGCGCCGGGTGAGCATCGGCTACCGCAGTGAGGCCGACCGCCAGTGGGCCGAGGAGATCGACCCGTGGGCCGTCGTCGTCCGGCACGGCCGCTGGTACCTGCTGTGCCATTCGCATCGCGCCGATGCGGTCCGCGCCTACCGCATCGACCGGATTCAGTCTGTCATCGTCGGCGCCGAGCAGTTCCGTGCGCCTCGAGACCTCGACTACGTCGGCCTGCTGGAGCAGCACCTGGGCACCGGCTGGCAGTTCGAGACCAGGGTCGTGTTCGACGTTCCCAGCCCGGAGGCCGCCCGCTACGTCAGGCCGCCGATGGGCCGGCTCAGCCCGGCCGACGACGGCGCGCGATGCGTGCTGACCGGCACTACCAGCAATCCGGCTATGTACGCCGGCGAGTGGCTGGCCGCGATCCCGATCCCGTTCCACGTCGAGGGCGGACCCGAGCTCCGCGCCGCCGTCGCGGCCGTCTCCGCCCGGCTGACGGCCGCGCTGGCGCTATCGCCGTAAATCGAAGATGATGGAGCAACCCTGCCCGCCCGCCTCGCGGAGCACAGGAGCGGGACGGGCGGGCAGGAGCGTACCCCCGGACTACTTGGTGTAGTACCAGTATTCAGGTAGCAGGGTGAAATCGGGGTTGAACGTGACGCCGTGCAGCTTGCTGGTCACCGCCTGGATCTGGTAGGGCTCCGGCTCCGGTATCCACATGAACGGCAGCTGCTGCGACGCGTAGGTGGCGAACTGATCGAAGACGCCCGGGCTGTTGCTGGTGTGCGTCTCCTGGATCAGCTTGTCCATCGTCGGGTCCGAGTAGTTACCGGAGTTCGACCCGGCGCCGGTCTCGAACAACGGCTCGCCCGTCGGCTCGAAGCCCGGCCCGTCGTAGTTCCAGCCGCCGTAGGCGAACACCTGCACGTTGCACTTCGGGCCCATCGGCGCGCAGGGCAGGCTCTGGCCGATGATCGTGTTGAACGACTCCCCCTGGATGGTGACGTCGATGCCGACCGAGGACTCCTCAGACTTGATGGCCTGCCAGGTCGCCGTGGCGGCCGCGATGCCAGTCGCGTAGACGAAGGTGAACTTGAGCTGTTCGCCCTGGGTGATGCCGGTGCCGCACTTGGACGGGTCCTGGCAGGTCATCACGCCGCCGACCGGCGACCAGCCGTGACTGGTCAGCAGCGCCTTGGCCTTGCTCGGGTTGTACGGGTACGGGCCCTGGCCGTTGTTCTCCCGCTCGATGGACGGGATGAACTGGTTCGACGGCACGGTCGGGACTGGCCCCGACCCCGGGTTGGAGTACCCGCGCCAGAGGGCCTTGCTGATGCCCGGCTGGTTCATGGCGTACTGCATGGCCTGGCGGATGTAAAGCTGGCGGACCATATAGCCCACCTGCGGGTTGTTGAAGTTGGGCTGCGCATACTGGATACCGTAGGAGAGGAACGGCTCCAGGTAGTACGAGCCACTTAGCGGATTGGTGGCCGGCAGCGCCGTGTACCACAGGCTCGAGTAGGCCTGGTTGAGCTGGAAGGTCACCTGGTCCGGGCCGGTGGCCTTGTAGGACACGACGTTGTCCGGCAGCAGGCCCTTGGCGTACGCGTACCAGTTGTCCTTCTCCGCTTCAGTCATGTTCATGAAGAACACCACGGACTGGGCATCGACGGACTCGCCGTCGGAGAACTTCCAGCCCTTGAGGTTGACCACGACGGTCTTGCCGCCGTTGCTGTAAACGGGCTGACTGGCGGTCGACAGCGGGTAGTTGACCGTGACCTGCGAGTTGTTGTTGCCGCCGAACATGTACAACGGCCGGTAGAACAGCCACTGGAACTGGTTGTCGTTGTACACGCTGGCGTTCGCGATCGAGTAGAACGGGAAGATCCAGCTGTAGACCGTGTTGGGCGGCAGAGCTACCGTCGCCGTGCCGCCCTTGATGGCGGGACCCGATGCCGCCGCTGTCACGGGCTGGGATCTTCTGGCTGGAGCACGGCGAACGGGCTGGTCAGCGGGGCAGGCCAGGGCGCACGGTAGATACATGGGCGAACCCGGAATGATCGCCGCGGCATCGGCACGCGGGCCTGGCCCCGAGCCGCGGGCGCACACGCCCGGCGACGTGTCGACGGTCTCCGTCGTGCTTTCTCCGCACCAATCGGGTGCTCTCGCTGCTTTCGCAGGCGGCATCCAGGCGGTCCTACGGCACGCCGGCCGGCCTTCTCGCCGCTGTCCGCGATGGGTTGCGCCCGCAGGCGCGGTTCGCCGCGCAGTGGTTCACCGCGCCCACCTGGATGATGATCCCGGAGTGCTGCACGCCGATCTCGCCGCTGGCCGATGCGTCGGTCGCTGACCAGGCGGCCCTGCTGCGGGACACGCCTGCCGCCACGCTCACCCGCGAGCTGCAAGCCGCGAGCACCGGACCCGGACACTGTGTGCCGTCGCAGTGGCGAGCCGCGACCGACCAGCCCCGCCGCTGGCTCAGCTCCATGGCCGACGCGTCGCTGGACACCTGGGCGGTGGCCGAGCCGCGGTGGCGGGCGGCCGGGCCACTGCTGGACCGCGAGATCCGCCGGGTCGGCACCGCGGCGGTCCGCGGCGGAATGGCGGCCTTGCTGAACACCCTGCACCCGGGCCTCAGCTACGACGACGGGACCTTCGCCTTCGTCTCGCACTGCGACCCGCGTTTCACGCTCGGCCCGATTGGCTCGGTCGGCGCGCGACGGCTGGTGCTGATGCCGATGATCGCCGACCGGAGCTCGGTCCTGTTCAGCTTTGAACGCCCCGACGTCTGCTATATCGGCTACCCGCTCCCCCTGCCCCGCCCGGGCATACCGGCCGCGGCCGACAATGCGCTGGCCACGATCCTGGGCCCGGTACGCGCCGCCATACTCCAGGCCCTTCGCCAGCCGCGGACCGTAAGCGATCTGGCCGCAGCCGTGCACTGCGCGCCCACCACGGCGACCTACCACCTCCACCAGCTGGCCGACGCCGGCCTGATCACCCGCGAAAAGTCCGGGCCGAGCAGGTGGGTCAGCCGCACCGCCCGCGGTGACGACCTGGTCGGCTTGCTAACCGGCTGACCTGCGGTCAGAAGCGCCAGGGTGAGAGCACGGCGGCACCGGTCGGCCGGAAATGGGCGACGTTCCGGGTCACGACCTGCAGGCCGTGCACCGTCGCGGTCGCCGCGATCAGCGCGTCGATGCTGCCGACGGCCGTCCCCGCGCGCTCAGCCCGGGCGAGCAGCCGGCCCCACTCGGTGGCGATCTCGGCGTCGACCGGCAGCAGGCGTTCGCTGAAGCGGTCGGGAAGCTCGCTGGTCAACCACTGTTCCAGCCGGTCACGTCGTCGGCCGCCGGCCAGGCGGTCTACCCCCTTGCGCAGCTCGCCGAGCGTTATGACGCTCAGGTAGGCGCGGTCCTCATCGACCTCATCGAGCCACCGGACGATCCCCGGATCGGGCCGCGGCTTGACCCACTCCGAGATCGCGTTGGTATCCAGCAGGTAGCTCACAGCGCGGCGTCGCGCGGCGGGGCATCCGGTCGCTCGACATCGAGCCCCGAGCCGGGCAGCGGGGACGCGGCGAGGAACGCGGCCAGGCTGCCAGACCGGGAACTCTTCTTGTGCCACTCGTCGACGGACACCACGACGGCGATCTCCCGGCCGCGCCGGGTGATCGCCTGGGGTCCGTCGCTGACCGCCAGGGCGAGCAGCTCGCTCAGCCGCGCCTTAGCCTCGGCCACGCTCCAGGCGCGGTGATCGATGAGATCAGGCATGCGACCACCTCCTCGATGACCATCATAGTCATGATGACCATCTCCGGCAAGTACGCGGCTCAGCGCGCGACGTCGTAGGCGCGGGTGATGGTCTCAGCGACCGCGCCGCCCGCGGCCACGACCGCGACGACGTCGCCCGCGACCAAGCCCCCGGCCGCGCCGCCGTGGCTGACGGCCATGCGGATCGTAGGCCAGGCCGGGGCGCTGAGCGGGATCGGCGAAGCCGATATCAACGAGAACTTCCTGACCTGCGTATCCAGCTCGGTCTGTTACACCCTCGGATCGGTCGGCGGCGACCACGCCGATATCGCGCGCTCGGTGAATGGCGGCGCCACCTGGACGGCGGGCGCGCCGTTCCTGTACTCCGACAACGGCGGCCTCTCGTGGACGGCGGCTAGCTCGCCAACGGCGGCAGCGGAGACTCATCGTCGTGGGCCGTGCTCTCTGACCTGCACAACGGGTTATGACAGAACCCCTCCTGCGTGCTGAGCGCGGCCATAGCGTGAACCGCGAGAATACGAGCTGCGCGGTCCGCGAGGAGCACAACATGGAACTCATGCCGACCAGCAACACCGCCAGGGGGCCGACCGAGACCTTCACCGGCGATGTCTACCTCACGCCGATCTACCGGGGGACGGGGCCGTCAAGAATGATCGTCAGCCTGGTGCGGTTCACCCCCGGCGCCCGCACGGCCTGGCATTCCCACGCGGTGGGCCAGACGCTGCACGTCACCGACGGCATCGGCCTCGTGCAGACCCGCGACGGCACGGTCATCCGGGTGCGCCCGGGCGACACGGTGCACTCGCCGCCGGGCGAGGAGCACTGGCACGGCGCGGCCAGCGGCACCTTCATGGCCCACCTCGCCTTGCTGGAGGGCGAGTCCGGGCGCGACGGCGCGACCTGGCTCGAGCCCGTCACCGATGCGGACTACCGGGCCGCCGACGAGCGGTAAACACCAGCGCCCTGGTCCTGCCCGGTTACGACTCGGACAGGTCCAGGTCGATGAGCGCGATCCCGACGTCGGGGCGCATCACCTTGCGCAACTGGGCCGGGGCCTCGGTCACGATGGCCTCCAGCGTCGGGAACACCTGCCCCTCGAGCAGGTGGCCGCCGCGGGTCGTCCCGTCCGACAGCCCGAGCACGACATGGGCGTGTACGACGGGGCCTTCCTCGCCCTGGGCCACGTCGCCGATCAGCGACAGCAGCTCGCACTGCTCGTCCACGGGGATCGGGCGGTAGTCCCTCGTTTCCCGGTCGAACCAGCCGACCGTGGCGCGCTCGAAGGCGCCGACGGCCGTGATCTGCGCGGCCTCCAGCCGCTCGGCCAGGGCGAACCGCGCCAGCGCGTCAACCGCCTCATCCCCCGGATCGCACACCAGCACATAGGTAACGACGTCCGCGTCCTCAACCACCTTGTACTTCATCCCTGGCTCCCTCGGTCTATGTGGTCGATGGCCCCCCGACCACAATGCACCCGCCGCGGCGCGGGGCCGGGGGACGCGGGGCCGGAGGCGCGGCGCGGAGCCGGCGGCCGCGGGCCGGGGCATAAGCTGCGGGGCGTGGCTGAGCGGCGGGCGGAGGATGCCTGGGTGAAGCTGGGCGGGGAGCCCGGGCTCTGCCGGGCTTGCCGGCACGCGCTGCTCAACGAGACCCGGCGCGGCCCCGTCTACCTGCGCTGCTCGCGCGCCGCGTGGGACACCGCCCTCCCCCGCTACCCGCGCCTCCCGGTCACCCAGTGCCCGGGATTCGAGCGCCGCGAGCCGTGAATGTACCGCTGGGCTCGTAATAGCCGGCCTATTGGTACATCCATCCGGCGCCGAGACCGCGGGAGCCAGGCGAGTTCGGCACTCGTATCACGCCAGGCTTCACCTGTCACACCCGTTACCCGCAGGCGGCTCGTGCCCGCGCCCAGCCGGGCCCGCGTCCCCGCCGGGCCCGCGCCCAGCCGGGGCCGAGGCCGCCGGGGCGGTCAGCGGAGCGGGATGACCCGGTACAGGGCGACGCCCTCGGCGGGGATCGTGGCCCGGATGACTCCGGAGGAGGAGATGCGGAACGTCCGGCCGCTCCCGGCCGCCACCGACTGCGCTCCCCACAGGTCTTCCACCAGGTACCCGTGCGGGTCCGGGGGCAGCCCGATCGCCGCGGCCGTGGTTGAGATCTTGGCCGGCTTGGAGCTCAGCGTGGTCGTGGTGTTGAACAGCCCGGCGATTGCGTCCCCGCACCGTTCCCGCTTGGCGAAGACCTGGTCGCCGGGAGCCGGCCCGGGCGAACCCACGACCGCGACCCGCGCCGCGTCGATCGCGTCCTGGTCGACGCCGATGACCTGCCGGTTGGTGATCAGCCGGTAGTCCCGCGGGGTGAGGGCGGCGCTGGTGCCGTAGGCGTTCGTCACGGCCTTGGTCAGGTCGGTGCCGAGGATGAGCGGGGCCGAGCCCAGCACCCACAGGCTGAGCTGCGACTCGGACGCGGCGAGCGACATCCCGGAGGCCTTGCTGCCGTCGCCGACCTCGATCGAGTCGTAGTCGTTGAACCCGCCCGGCCCGCCGTAGCGCTGCCACTGGGCGACGTCACCGAACCGGTCGCTCCAGTGGGCGAAGCTGGTCAGCGGGAAGACGCTCAGGCAGCCGGTGTACGGCGGGGAGTTGCAACTGCTGGCGGAGCCCTCGTCGGGCCCGTTGATCTCGATGTCAGGGGCGAACTCCCACTGGTTGGCGTACTTCTTCAGCACCGGGGCCAGTTTGATGGTGTAGCTGCCCTGGGTGATGTTCAGCACCATCGTGCGGCCGGACTGCTCGATCGCGTCGTGCCAGGCCTTGACGTCCGGACCGTTGCCGTTGGTGATCCCGTCGAGCTTGATGTAGTCCACCCCCCAGGACGCGAGCTCGTCCACGATCGAGTCGACGTAGGCCTGCGCGCCCGGCTTGGCGTAGTCGATCCCGACCATGCCGCCGCAGTTGTAGTTGTTGTCCGGCTTCGTGGTGGCGATCTGGTCGGCGGTGTCGGAGGTGCCGAGGATCGGGGTGTTCTTGGCCACGGCCTGCTTCGAGATGCCCGGCGTGAGGTAGATCCCGAACTTCAGCCCGAGGTGGTGCACGTACGCGGCGAGCGCCTGGATGCCGTTCTGCGAGCCCACGTCCGGGTACTTGGCGGTGTTCACCACCCACCGGCCGTTACCGTCGACGTTCGGCCCCTGGGGACCCGGGCACTGATACCACCCGTCGTCGATGTTCACGTAGTGGTAGCCGGCCGCGGCCAGGCCCGTGCTGACCATCGCCCGGGCCTCCCCCTCGACCCGGGCCGCGTCCGCGCCCAGCCGCAGGAAACTCCAGCCGCTCCAGCCCATGACCGGCGTCGGATCGGGACTGCCGGCCGGACTCACGGTGCCGGCCGGACCCACCGGGGCGGCCGGGCCAACGGTGGCGGCCGGGGCGGCGGGCGCGCCCGCCGCGAGGCAGGCTAGCAGCAGGCCGGTTGCGGAAGCGGTGGCTATCAAGGGGCGCGTCAGACGGTTCATGAGCCCTCCCGCCGCGGGGTGCAGGTACGGACGGTCCTGGAATTTCGTGCCAAGGCCATCATGCCGGACCGCGTGCTTCGCGCCAAGAGCGTGCAGAAAATACGCAGGTTTTCGCACGAAGCTTGCGCATAACGAGCAGGAGCCGCACCGGAGTCTGCGTGCGGCTGGCCCGGCGCTCATCAGCGGCCGACCGGGCCACTGGGCTCGGCCACCGGGCTCAGCGCCCGCCTGCGCGGTTCGCAACCGCGCCTTGTGGTGTGATCACACATGTCGTAGAGTCGAGGCAAATAGGCCAGACTGTGCAGAATTCATGGCCAACATGTGCGCGTTTCTGACCGACGAGCGAGCGGGAGGTCCAGATCAGGCCGCACGTGCAGAGCGAGATCGCAAGTCAGCCGGACTGCTGGGCGCGAGCGCTGCGGTCCGCCGACGAGGCCGCGAAGGTCCTTCCCCGCCGCGGCGAACGGGTCGCGGTCATCGGCTGCGGCACCTCCTGGCATATCGCGAGCGCGATCGCCGCGGCGCGCGAGGCCGCCGGGCACGGGGAGACCGACGCGTTCCCGGCGTCGGAGATGCCGGTGCGCGACTACGACGCGGTGCTCGCGGTGACGCGCTCCGGTACCACCATCGAGGTTCTCGACGCGCTGCGCACCGTGCGCGGCCGGGCCCGCAAGATCGGGATCACCGCCGACCCGTCCGCCCCGATCCGCGAAGCCACCGACGAGCTGCTCGTCCTGGACTACGCCGACGAGCAGTCGGTCGTGCAGACCCGGTTCGCCACCACCGTCCTCACCGTGGCCCGGGCGCACGTCGGCCACGACCTGGACCCGGTCGTGGAGCAGGCGCGGGCGGCGGTCGCCGCCGACCTCGACGACCAGCTGCTCGACCGGCCGCACTACGTGTTCCTCGGCCGCGGCTGGTCGGTCGGGCTGGCCCGGGAGGCGGCGCTGAAGGTGCAGGAAGCCGCGGCGGCGCGCAGCGAGGCCTACCCGGCGCTGGAATACCGGCACGGCCCGCTCTCGACGGCCACCGGGGATTCGGTGGTCTGGCTGCTGGGCGTCGAGGACAGCGTGCTGGTCGGCGACATCGAGCGGACCGGCGCGACGGTGGTCGTCGCCGAGCGCGACCCGCAGGCCGAACTCGTGCTGGCCCAGCGCGTCGCGATCGCCACCGCGCAGCTCCGCGGCCTGGACCCGGACCGGCCCCGGCACCTGGCCCGCTCGGTCATGTACACCGGCCAGTGACCGCGCCGGGCGGGCGCATCCTGTGCGCCGCGCTGAATGCGGCCCTCGACATCACATATATCAATGAACGATTCGTGCCGGGCGAGGCGAACCGCGTCGGCCGGGTCCGCGCCCAGGCCGGCAGCAAGGCCGTCAACGTGGCCCGGCTGCTGCACGTGGCCGGCCACGACGTGCTGGTGACCGGGTTCGCCGGCGGCCTGGTCGGCGCGGAGATCGCCGGCCAGCTCGACCGGCTCGGGATGGCGCACCGCCTGGTCCGCTGCGCGGCCGGCAGCCGCCGGACGGTCAGCGCGTTCAGCACCGAGGACGCGGCGGTCACGGCGTACAACGAGAGCGGGCCACCGATCGCGGCCCCGGAGTGGGATCAGTTCGTCGCGGGCTTCCCCGCGCTGGCCGCCGGGGCCTGCGCGGTCGTGCTCTCCGGCAGCCTCCCGGGCGGGGTCCCGGACGGCGCCTACCAGACGCTGGCCGCGCTGGCCGCGGACGCCGGCGCGGCGGCGTTCGTCGACGCGCCCGGCGTCCCGCTGCGGGCCGCGGTGGCGGCCAGGCCCGCCCTGGTCAAGCCCAACGAGCACGAGCTGGCCGAGGCGGCCGGGCTGGAGGTGCCGGTCCCGCTGCCGGCCGCGGTCCAGGCGTCCCGCCGGCTCCTGACCGGCGGCGCGCAGGGCGTGGTGGTCTCGCTCGGGCCGCGCGGCCTGCTGGCCGTGCGGCCCGAGACCGCCCTGCTGGCGGTGCCGCCCACCCAGCGCGGCAACACGGTCGGCGCCGGGGACGCGGCCCTGGCCGCGCTGGTCGAGGGGCACCTGGCGGGCCTGCCGTGGCCCGCCCGGCTGCGCCGCGCCGCGGCGATGTCGGCCGCGGCGGTGCGGCAGCCGGTGGCCGGGGTGGTCGACGCCGCCGACGTCGCCGCGCTGGAGGCGGACACGACGGTGCGTGAGCTATGACGCAGATCTTCGCCCTGGCCTTCGACCATCGCAACTCGCTGCGCCGCGACTTCATGCACCTGGCCGGGGAGCCCACGCCGCAGCAGCGCGCCACGCTGGTCGCGGCCAAGGCGGTCGTGGTCGACGCGCTGCTGGCCGCCGCGCCGCGGATCGGCGCCGGCCGCGCCGCGCTGCTGATCGACCACGAGTACGGCGGCGAGTTCGTGGCCCGGGCGCAGGCGGGCGGGATCGCGGTGGCCATGCCGGTCGAGGTGAGCGGCCAGCGGGAACTGCGGTACCTGTGCGACGGTCACCCGGACCGCGTGGTCGACGCCTACCACCCCGACTACGTCAAGGTCCTGATCCGGTACAACCCCGGCGGGGACACCGCGATGAACGCCCGGCAGCGGGCCCGGCTGCGCGACCTCGCGGCCTGGCTCGACGGACGTCCGTACCAGCTCATGCTGGAGCTGCTGGTCCCGCCGGAAGACGCCCAGCTCGCGGCCGTGGGAGGCGACCGCGGGCGGTTCGACCGCGAGGCGCGGGCCGGACTGGCCGCGACGGCCATCGGCGAGCTGGCCGGCGACGGCATCCGCCCCCCGCTGTGGAAGATCGAGGGACCCGAGTCGCCGGCCGACGCGGCGCGGATCGCCGGGGCCGTGCGCGCGGCCGACCCGGAGGCCGCCTGCCTGGTCCTGGGGCGCGGGGCGGACGCGGCCGCGGTCCGGCGCTGGCTGGCCATCGCCGCGGCGACCGGCGGGTTCACCGGGTTCGCGGTCGGCCGGACGATCTGGTGGGACGCGCTGCGCGACTTCACCGCCGGCGGCGACCGGGAGGCCGCGGTCCGCGCCGTGGCCGCGCGCTACCTGGACCTGGTCGGCGACTACCAGGCGGCGTCCCGGGCTACTTGATCGACCCGGCGGTGATGCCCTGGACGATGTACCGGTTCAGCACCAGGGCCAGCACGCCCGGGATGGCCGCGGCGATCACCCCGCAGGCCATCAGCAGCGTGAACGGCACGACCCGCTGCCCGTTGAGCGCCGCGACGATGACCGTGACGGGCTGCGTCGACAGGTCGGAGGTGAGCACCAGCGGGAACAGGAACTGGGCCCAGCCCAGCAGGAACGCGATGATCGCGGCCGCGGCGATGCCGGGCCTGGCCACCGGGATCACCACGCGCAGCAGCGCCCGCATGGGCGAGGCCCCGTCGACGAACGCGGCCTCCTCGAGCTCGCGCGGGATGCTGTTGAAGTAGTTGTAGAGGATCCAGATGGCGAGCGGCAGGAAGCCGGAGACGTAGACCAGGATCACCGCGAGGTAGGTGTTCACCAGGCCGAGGCTGGCCATGATCCGGTAGAGCGGGATCAGCGTGGCGTAGGCCGGCAGCAGCAGCGTGGCCAGCACGCTCACGAAGATCGTCCGCTTGAACCGGAACTGGAGCCGGGCGAACGCGTAGGCCGCGAACACGGCGATGACCACGGTGACGATCATCGACACGCCCGACTCGACGGTCGAGTTGAGCAGCGACCGCCCGAGCTGGCCGGACACGCCGCCGTTGGCCGCGCTGCCGATCCCGAGCACCGCCTGGTAGCTCGTGGAGACCAACGGCGACGGGAAGTAGTGTGCGGGCGTGGCGTCCGCCCCGGTCAGCGTGCTGAGGCTGGTGTTGAGGGCCCAGTAGATCGGAAACAGCGACCAGAGCAGGATCACCGCGATCGTGACCACCCGCCCGAGCACGCGGGCCGGGCGGCGCGTCAGCACCCGCGCCCCCCGCCCGTTCGCGATCCGGGCCACGGCCCGGGCCGTTCGCTCGTCCCGTCCGGCCTCCGCTATCACGCCGCCTCCGCCCTGCGGTAGAACAAGGCCAGCACGGCCAGCGACAGCAGCGCGGTGGCCACGGTCGTCAGCAGCGACAGCGCGTAGCCGCCGCCGAAGTTAAGGTCCTCGAACGTCGTGACGTAGGTCTGCAGCAGCACCGACGAGCCGAGCGGCGCGATCCCGTTCAGCACGTAGACCTGGTCGAAGATGTTCAGCGACAGGACCAGGGCCTCGACGGCGGAAACCGCCAGGGCCGGCCGGATCAGCGGCAGCGAGATGCGCCGGAACGCCGCCGTCGCACCGGCACCGTCCACCCTGGCCGCCTCGTACAGGTCCGGGGAGATGGACTGCAGCGCGGCCAGGATGATGAGCGTGGACAGCGGCGTGATCTGCCACACCTGCACGATCTCGATGAGCAGGACCGTCAGCCACCGGTCGAGGCCGAGCCACACGTGGTACCCGCCGATGACGTGCGCCGAGTGCAGCGCGCTGTTCATGACGCCGAACGTCGGGTTGTAGATCCAGCTCCAGATCACGGCCTCGACGACCGCGGGTAGCGCCCAGGGCAGGACGACCAGGGCCAGGATCACCCCGCGCAGGCGGAACCGGTGCCGGAGCGCCACCGCCATGACGGTGCCGAGGACGACGGACAGGACCACGCCGATCGCGACGTAGACCGCCGTGTTGACCCAGGAGGTGAGCATCACCGAGTTCGCGAACAGCGCCCGGAAGTTACCGAGGCCGGTGAACCGGGTCGGCGGGTCGAGCGGCATCACCCGGAAGAACGCCTCAACCGCCGTGTCCGCCGTGGGGACGAACGACAGCGCCCCGATGAAAACCACCAGCGGCGAGAGCAGGATGTACGGCAGCATCCTGCCCCGGCGCGCCGCTCTCACCTGGTGGACTCCTGTCATGCTCGCCGGGTCACGGGACGGCGGCCGGGATCAGCCGGACGACTTGAGCTGGCTGACCTGCGCGGCTATCGCGCTGACGGCCTGCTGGACGCTCTCCTGCCCGGCGGCCGCCTGGTGGATGTTGGTCTGCACCGCCGCGCTGAACTGCACGTACCAGGGCGGCGCCCCGTTCGGGAACGGCGCCTCGGCGTGCGCCTTGAGGATGGCGGCGAGCTGCGACGCCTGCGCGATGTTGCCCGCCTTGATCAGCAGGTTGAAGCTGGACAGGCGGGCCGGCAGCGGGAACGTGCTCACCACGTCCTGGGGCCCGTTCAGGCCGGCCCAGATCGCCTGATTCTGGGTGTCGGTGAACCATTTGATGAACTTAACCGCCCCGGCCACGTTCCTGGCCGTCTTCGGGATCCCGATGCCGTCCGGGTTGGCGACGTTCAGGCCCACTCCGGTGGCTCCCGGCGTGGGAATGTATTCCACCTGGTTCACCACGCTCGACGACGCGGGCACGTTGTAGACGGACGCGACTGTGCCGGAGTAGTCACACATCTCCGCCGCCACGCGGTTCTTCGCCATCTCGGTGGTGAAGCCCTGGACGTCGGTCGTGTTGATGTTGGCCTTGGGCACCAGGCCGCTCTTGTAGGCGCTGACGATCCACGACAGGGCCTTGTATCCGGGCGAACTCGGCGAGGTGAACGCCGGGGTGTCCTGCGCGGTGAGCACCTGCCCGCCGAACGCCGCGGTGACCTGATACCAGCAGGTCGACAGGCCTTCGGCGGTGGCCAGGTGGATGTCGAGCGGCCCGGACATGCTGTTGGCCCTGGCCACCTTCTGCAGCGCGCCGGAGAACCCGCTGAGCGTCGTGGGCATCGCGGTCACCCCGGCCTTGCCGAAGTCCTTGGTGTTCACGGTGGTGACCACGAACGAGGAGTCGAACGGCATGCCCATGAGCTGCTTGTTCGAGATGAACGTGTCGAGCTGCGGCATGTCCGGCCGGAGGCTGGCCACGCTGTAGTACTTGTTCAGCGGGAGGAACCACCCGGTCTTCTGGTACTCCCCGACCTTGGACCAGTCCACGTCGGCCGCGTCGGCGAAGTAGGTGTTCGCCGACATGGCCGCGGCGATCTTGGTCTGCAGGTCGTCCCAGCCGATGTTCACCCAGGTGACCTTGATCCCGGTCTGCTTGGTGAACTGGTCGAGCAGCGCCTTGGGCGGAGCCGGGTAGGCCACGGCGACGGTGATCGCCTTCGACGAGCTGGCCCCGGCGCTCCCGCCGTTGCCCGACCCGCAGGCCGCGGCGGCCGTGACCAGGCCAGCGCTGAGGACGAGCGCTCCCGCCCGTCTGCTGACGATGCCCAGGTTCTTCATCTGTCTCCTCTTTCAGCGAGGTGCACAGCCAGACGGGATCGCCGAAGGCGATCGTTTACGCTCATATCTCGTCAATCTAGAGTGGATTCCGTCACCCTAACAAGCCTGCATTTGCGCTGTCCATGGCGAATCGTGCAGGAGCAACCACCCCGGCGGGGCGCGGGCGGGCCCGGGCCGATCGCGGGCAAGCAACCAACCTGCACCGATATGCTCTTTTGCTATGCACAGAGCTGCGCGGCTGAGCGCGATCCTGGAGCGGCTCGCCGATGGCGGATCGGTCGCGGTCGCTGACCTGGCGGATGACCTGGACGCCTCGCCCGCCACGATCCGCCGGGACCTGGTCATCCTCGAGCAGCAGCGCCTGCTGGCCCGCACGCACGGCGGCGCCACCGCGCACGCCGTCTCCTACGAGCTCCCGCTGCGGTACAAGGGGGTCAGGTACGCCGAGGAGAAGCGGGGCATCGCCCGCGAGGCGGCGGCCCAGGTGACCGAGGGCATGGCGGTCGGCCTGACCGGCGGGACCACCGCCACCGAGGTGGCACGGGCGCTGGCCGACCGGCAGAAGCTGACCATCGTGACCAACGCCCTGAACATCGCCTCCGAGCTGGCCGTCCGGCCCGGCATCAAGCTGATCACCACCGGCGGCGTGGCCCGGAGCCAGTCCTACGAGCTGTCCGGGCCCATCGCGGAGGCGAGCCTGACCGGGCTCAATCTCAACGTGGCGTTCATCGGCGTGGACGGCATCGACGCCCAGGCCGGCTGCACCACCCACCACGAGGTGGAGGCGCACACCAACGCGATCATGCTGGGCTGCGCCCGGCGGGTGGTCGTGGTGGCGGACAGCTCCAAGATCGGCAAGGTCGCGTTCGCCCGGATCTGCGAGGTGAGCGCGGTCAGCGAGCTCATCACCGACGCCGCCGCCGACGCCGAAGCGGTCCGGGCGCTGACCGACGGCGGGGTGAAGGTCACGCTCGTGGGAGAGGTAGAGCCCGGAGCGCAGGCCCGTGCCGGCTGAGCCACGGGACGAGCACGCGTTCGACCTGCTGGTCATCGGCGACTGTAACCCGGACGTGCTGGTGCTGGGCGACGATCTGACGCCGGCCTTCGGCCAGCAGGAGAAGCTGGTCGACCGCATGGCCCTGGTCGTGGGCGGGTCGGCCTCGATCACCGCGGTGGCGGCCGCGCGGCTCGGGCTGCGGGTGGCGCTGCTCGCCGCGATCGGGGACGACGCGGCCGGGAACTTCATGCTCGCGGAGCTGGCCCGGGCCGGGGTCGACACCGCCGCCGTGGCGGTGCGGGAGGGCCTCCCGACCGGCATGACGGTCGCGCTGTCGCGCGGCGAGGACCGGGCCATCCTCACCGCCGAGGGAGCCATGGGCACACTGACCGCGGCCGACGTGCCCGAGGGCCTGCTCGCGCGGGCGCGGCACGTTCACGTCAGTTCCTACTTCCTGCTGGAGCCTTCGCTGGGGCCGGGCCTGCCCGCGCTGCTGGCGGCCGCCCGCGCGGCCGGCGCCTCCACCTCGCTCGACACGAACTGGGACCCGGCCGGGACCTGGGGCGCCGACTTCTTCCCCGACGTGCTGGCCCAGACCGAACTGCTGCTGCCCAATGAGGCGGAGGCGCTCCGGCTGGCCGCGGCCGCGACGCTGCCCGAGGCGGTGGCGTCGCTGACCAAGGCCGGCGCCGCGGTCGCGGTCAAGCTCGGCGCGCGCGGGGCGCTCTACGCTGACCGGTCCCGGCAGTACCGGGCGGCACCGCCGCCGGTCTCGCCGGTGGACACGACGGGAGCCGGGGACTGCTTCAACGCCGGGCTGCTGGCCGGCCTGCTGCGCGGTTTCGAGCCGCCCGAGGCGCTGGCGCTCGGCTGCGCGACCGGCGCGGCGTCGACGCAGGGCATCGGGGGTACCGGCCGTTCCCCGGAGCTGACCGCGGCCCTGGACCTGTCCCGTGACGTGGCCATTCGTTCTGGATCATAAGACCGAAGCGGATGACGAGGCAGGATGGACCTGGGAGGAAGCCGATGAAGTACATGCTGATTCACCGCCCGGACGAGTCCCTCGCGTCCGGGCCGGATGACAACTGCCAGATGCCGGGTACGGCCGCGGCCCGCGCGCTGGAGACCTGGCTCAGCGACCTCACGGCCCGCGGGGTGCTGCTGGACGGGGCCCGGCTCCGGCCGGTGAGCGACGCGTCGACGGTGCGGATCCGGGAGGGCAGCCTTCTGGTCAGCGACGGGCCGTTCGCCGAGACCAAAGACCAGATCGCGGGGTACGACGTGATCGACTGCGCCGGCCTGGACGAGGCCATCGAGATCGCCGCGCGGCACCCGAACGCCCGCACCGGGACCACCGAGGTCCGGCCGTTCTGGGAGGAGTAGCGGGGCGACCGGCGCTGGACATCGCGGGCGGGGCCGGGATATGCATCGGGGCATGCGCATTGTGCAGTTATCAGACCACCCGGGCGCCATGCTCAAGGAGGCACAGCAAAACCGCGCGGCCGGATCGGACCGGGAGCGGCTGCGGTTCGAGACCGCGCTCGCCGAGCACCGCGAGCGCGTGGCCCGCGCCGAGCGGGCGCGCGACCATGCCCGCGCCCGGCGCCGCTGGTGGACCTGGTTGCGCGGCGTCCTCGCGGTGCGGCGCGAGCGGCGGCTGGCCCCGGCGCCGCCCCGCTCGTCCCGGGCGCCCTCTGACACCGAAGGCATCCTCACCGCGGGCGTGGAGGGCGAGCGGCTGGCCGCGATCGGCCTCGGCCGCAGCCTGGCCGACGAGTGGACGCTGCTACGCGGTTACCGGAACAACCGCGGCGAGATCGATCACCTCCTGCTGGGCCCGCGCGGGCTGTTCGCGATCGAGGGGAAGCACCGCAACGCGACCGTGTACTGCGCCGGAGACCGCTGGTGGTACGTCAAGTACGACAGGTACGGGAACCCGGTCGAGCGCGGCGAGATGGCCGACCGGCGGGGCCGGTCTCCCAGCCAGCAACTCAACGAGCCAGCCGACCAACTCGAGGGCTTCCTGCGCTCGCGGGGCCACCCGGTCGCCGTGGAGCGGATCGTGCTGCTCACTCACGCCCGCTCGCGGCTGGGCCACAGCGCGGAGCCGACGGTCCGCGTCACCACGTCGACGGCTCAGGTCCTGAAGCTCATCGACGCCTCCCGGGCGGTCATCGGCGACGACGAGCGGGCGCGCCTCGAACGACTGATCATCCGCGATCACCAGCACTATGAATCGCGGCGGACTCAGCACCGTGCCCGGAACGCCCGGCGGCCCGCGCGGCCGCCCGGTGGATGAGGAAGCCCTAGCTGGCCAGCCGTTGCAGGCGGGTGATCGCGGCCGTCAGGGTCTGGGTCCGCTTCGGGAACGCGAAACGTACCTTGCCGCGCCCGCTCGCGGCGTTCTCCGGTCGCCAGAACGACGCCGCGGGCACGCACGACACCCCGATCTCGGTGATTAGCCGGCGGGCGAACGCGACACCGTCACCGCCGGCGTCCAGGCGCGCGATGTCGCACAGGACGTAGTAGGCGCCGTCCGGGCGGCGCAGCGCGAAGCCCAGGTCCTCCAGCGCGGCGCAGAGCAGGTCGCGCCGCTCGCGGTAGGCCGTGGCCAGCCCGGCGTAGTACGACGGCGGCAGTTGCAGCGCGGCGACCCCGGCCGCCTGCAGCGGGGCGGGCGCGGCGATCGTGAGGAAGTCGTGGACCTTGCGGATCGCGGCCGTGAGCTCGGCCGGGGCCACCGTCCAGCCGACCCGCCAGCCGGTCACCGCGTAGGTCTTGGACAGCGCGTTGATCGTGATCGTCCGGTCCTCCAGGCCGGGGACCCGGGCCGGCGGCAGGTACCCGCCGGGCCCGAGCTGGTGGATGTGCTCGTAGATCGAGTCGACGACCAGCACCGCGTCCCACCGCGCGCAGAGTTCTCCGATGAGCGCCAGCTCGCCGGCGCTGAAGACCTTGCCGGTCGGGTTGTTCGGATGGCACAAGAACACCGCCCGCGTGCGCGGGCCGAACGCCGCGCGCAGCTCGGCCTCGTCGAAACCCCAGTCCGGCTCGCGCAACAGCACCGGCTTCGGCACCGCTCCGGCCAGCACGGCGTCCGGGCCGTAGTTCTCGTACCACGGCTCGAACAGCACGACCTCGTCGCCGGGGTCGAGCAGCGCGAAGGTCACCGCGACCAGGGCCTCGGTGGCGCCGCAGGTCACGCAGATCTCCGTCTCGGGATTCACCGCCCAGCCCGGGTAGGCCCACCCGGTCTTGGCCGCGATCGCCGCGCGCAGGGCCGGAGTGCCGTACGTCATCGGGTACTGATTGTCGTCGGCGTCGATCGCCGCGCACGCGGCCGCCTTCAGCTCCGGCGGGCACGGGAAGTCCGGGAAGCCCTGGCCCAGGTTGATCGCGCCGTGCTCGGCGGCGAGCCGGAACGTCTCCCGGATCACCGACTCGGTGAACAAGGCCACCTTGCTGCTGGTCCGCACCTAACCCTCCCTGGCTCTCGCTGGGGCGGGTCGAACCGGCCTGAGATTTGCCCCGCCGAGAATGCCTACGATGGCCGGCGAGCGCGGTCGCAGTGGATCAGGCAGGCCCGCCTTCGGATTCGGTCTCCTTGAGTTCCTCTAGCACGTCCTCCGCCGCCCCGGCCAGCTGCTTGGCTTGCTCAACGACCGCTTCAGCCTGGGCCTCGGCGGCCTGGTCAGCCTGCTTCAGGGCGACGTTCTCGGCCTTTATCTCCTCGACCGTGGCCTTCGCCGCGTCGGTCTGCAGGCTCATGCCAGGGGGCTCAGCGTGATCCGATAGGTCCGCGTGCTCGCTCGAGGTTGTCATGCGTCATCATCTGTCCCGGGATCGGCTCCCTACTCGCCGTCAGGCGCCTCAGTTCCGGCGGTCTCCCCCGGTCGCGGCTCAGGATGCGTCGAGCTGGGCGGCCGCGGTGCGGCCGGCGTCGACGGTGCGGCGCAGGAATGTGGCGATGAGCTCGAGTTCGTCGCTCGAATAGCTGGCGCAGACCTTCGCGACCTGGGCGTTCATTCCGGATGCGAGGCGCAGGACGTCTGCGCGGCGGCCGGGTACCGGCCGGAGGACGACGCCGCGGCGGTCGGCGGGGTCGCGCTCGCGCACGATCCAGCCGCCGCGCTCGAGGCGGTCGATGACACCGGTGATGGTGGCGGGATGGAGGCCGGCCAGCCGAGCCAGCGCGCTCGGGCTGAGCGGGCCGCGGGAGTCGATGAGATCAAGGCACTGCAGGTCGGTGCCCTTGAGGTCGAGGTGCCCGCTGATGCGCTGGTTGAGCAGAGACAACTCGGCGTCTAGGTCGCGCAGCGCTTCCCTGATCGCCTGGTTCAGCCTGCCCCGGCGGCCCGCTTCGCCGTCGCCAGGTATAGTGTTTTGCATATAATATGAACTCCATATATTATGAGAACGAAACCATCGTATCAGATCCCGGTCACCAGGAGGGCTCTCATGGCCCGCAACAGACGAGCACCAGCGCCGCCGGGCCCGACCCGGCGTTCGCGAGCGCCCCGTCCTCCCCCGGCCGGCCCCAACCGAAAGGCAGATGTCATGAAGCTCACGATCTTCGGCGCGTCCGGCGCGACCGGGACATGCCTAGTCAGGAAGGCGCTGGACGACGGCCATGAGGTCACGGCGGTCGTCCGCGACCCAGCCCGCCTGACCGTTTCCTCTCAGCCACGGCTGCACGTCGTCACCGCCGACGTCATGGACCCGGCCTCGATCAGCCCGGCCGTGGCGGATGCCGACGCGGTGATCACCACCATCGCCCCGCCCGGCACCGGCCGGAGCACGCTCCGTCAGGACAGCACCCGCAGCATCATTCAGGCGATGGACAAGGCCGGCGCGCGCAGGCTGCAGTTCATCAGCGGCTCCGTCGTCATCGACGAAGGCGAGAGCCCTTACCTGCGCTACCTGATCAAGCCCGTGGCCCGGCATACGTTCCTCCGCCACGTCACCGCCGACTTCCTCGCCACCGAGCAGGAGATCCGCGCCAGCAACCTGGACTGGACGATCTTCCGCCCGCCGTCGCTGACCAACCGGCCCGCCAGGGGCAGCTACCGCGTTGCGGTCGACCGCAACCTGCCCCGCTGCTTCAGCATCACGCGAGCGGACCTGGCCGCCTGCATGCTCGGCGCTTTGGATGACCCCGCGACCGTTTACCGGCACATCTGCCCCGCCAGCTAACACCGGAGGACCTTGGCACCCGGCCAGCACTGTCGCCGCCGGCATAAGGCGACCTATGTCCGTCGACTTCGGGCGCCTGAGCTGTTACGACAGCACCCGCTCATCTAAACGATCTTCCATTCTGGAGGTTGAGCCTTTGGCGTCCGGCCCGGGCTGATCGCGCGGATCAAAGGACGTGCCCGCCCGCGTTCTGCGCCATTTAAGGCCACTAGAAATGGCCAAAGAATGTGTCCGTAATCCGGCCGCGTGCACTTATCACAAGTTCCGCATGCGCATATCGGTTGAAACCGGGACAGCTATCGACGGGAGCTTGCGAAGAGCAGGGTCCCGTGGCAAGTCTGGCAGCGCCGAAACCCGTTCGCGTCCCTTTCGTCTTCGATTTTCGGGTCTGCGCACGCTGTCCGCGCGGTGGGATCAGGAACGCTGACCCGGGCGGTCGGGCTCCGTTGCCGGAGCCCGACCGCCCGGTGTCCGGAACCGGCGGTGGATGCGGCTGCTACACCTGCTCGTTGTGCCAGGTCGACGAGCCGTTGACCGCCCAGTAGAACTCCAGCCGCTGGCTCGCACCCTCAGCCGCCCGGTGTCCCGGTGACGAATCTGCTGGCGGGGGTGATGGCCCGGCAGCAGTTCCTGATAGTGCTGGACAACTGCGAGCACGTGACCCGGGCGGCAGCCGACATGTGTGTTGCGCTGCTGGGCGCGGCCGACGATGTGCGGATCATGGTGACCAGCCGGGAGCTGCTGGGCGTGGCCGGGGAGGCGCGGTACCGGCTGCCGCCGCTTGACCTGCCCGCCGGCGACGACCCGGAGGAGATTGCCCGGTCCGAGGCGGTGGCCTTGTTCGCCGACCGGGCTCGGCGGGTGGATCCGCACTTCACGCTGGGCGGCAACGCTGGCTTGGCGGTGGCCAGGCTGGTGGCCAGGCTGGACGGGATGCCGTTGGCGATCGAGCTGGCCGCGGCGCGGGTGGAGGCACTGGGGCTGCCGCAGTTGCTGGATCGCCTGGATGGACGGTTCGCCCTGCTGGCTCGCGCCGACCGGGCCCCCGTCGCTGCCCGGCACCGCTCGCTCGCGGCTACCGCCGAGTGGAGTTACGGGCTCCTCAGCGAACCTGAGCGCCGGGTGTACCGCCAGGTCGCGGTGTTTCCCGGGCCGTTCACGCTGGAAGCCGCCGAGGTGGTCGCGGGTGCGGGCGCCGGGCCGGTGGTGCTGCAACTGGTGGACTGCTCCCTGCTGGCACCGCCGCGGACCGGAGCAGATGGCCGGGCTCGCTATCTCATGCTGGAAACGCTGCGCGGCTACGGGCTAGACCGGCTGGCTGAGGCCGGCGAACTCGATGCGGCTGCTGCCGCCCTGGCCCGGTACGCCTTGGCCGTAGCGGAGCAGGCCGCGGCCGCGATGCGGACCGGCCGCGGGGAACTGGCCGCTGTCTGCTGGCTGGATACCGAGGACGCCACCACCCGGCACGCCCTGGCCTGGGCCCAGGATCACGATCCGGGCACGGCGCTGCGGCTGTTGGTGGCGCTGGCTCCCTGGTGGCGGGTGCGGGGCCGCCTGGCCGACGGGCGACCGTGGCTGCAGGCTGCCGCCGAGAACGCCCCGCAGGGAACCGATGAATGGTCCGCTGCGCGGTACTGGCTCGGCCACATGGCCATGGCCATAGGTGACTTCACCACCGCGCTCGGTCACTTCACACTCGTTCGTGACGCGATATCCGGCCGGGGACCGTCCCGGGCGCTGGCTGACTGCCTGGCGGGCTGCTGTGTGGCTGAGTCAAATCTCGGCCGGATCCCCCGGGCGATCGAGCACGGCCAGCGCGCTCTGGACGTCGCCCGGCAACTGGACTACACCGCGGGCCAGGCCGCAGCGCTCACCAATCTGGCCATCGCCGCGTACTACGCCGGTGAGATCAGTGACGCAGTGGGCTGGGTCGGAGAGGCTCAGCAGCTCGATCAGGAAGCCATCCCAGGGGCGATGGCCCGGGTCTCCGGCAACATCATGGCGCTGGTCCTGGTGGCCGCGGGCGATCTCCGCGCCGGCGAGCGGTACTGCGCGGACACGCTCGCGCGCTGCCGGGAGGCGGGCGACTTGCAAGTAGAGTCGGCGCTGCTGACCCTGCTGGCTCGCCTGGACCTGGATTCGGGCCGCGTGCCTGCCGCAGCGGCACACCTGCGGGAATCACTCGATGTGGCCACCCGGATCGGCGAGCACACAGAACTGCTGAACTGCCTCGACAACTGCGGGCACCTGTGTGCCGCCACGGGACGCTGGGCCGATGCGCTCACCCTGTGGGCGGCGCTCGCCGCGCACGCGCTCCGAGCCGGGTCACCAGATCCGCAGGACGACGCGCTGCGCCGAAAGGAGCCGCTCCGGAAGGCGACCGGGGCGCTAGGACCGGATCAGGTCCGGGAAGCCGAACAGCGCGGCGCTTCGATGACGCTCACCACCGCCGTCGAGTTCGTGGCCATGCTCACCGCCGCGGACTCGCCGGCACCGCAGGCGTCGCTGGAAGCTGCGCAGCTCAGCCGCCGCGAACGCGAACTGGTCTCCCTCGTGGCCCAGGGACACACCGATGCCCAGATCGCCGGGCAACTGTTCATCAGTGTCAATACCGTCCGCTCCCACCTGGACCGAATTCGTGACAAGATCGGCTGCCACCGCCGCGCGGACCTGACCCGGCTGGCGCTGCAAGCGGGCATGGTGTAAATGTCTTGTGCAGAAATTCACAAGCCGTCTCCGCGGAAACGCCCTCTCATGCCCCGCCCCTAAATAGCCGCCACTGAATAGAAGGCGCCCTCAGGATTGGCTGACGCCAGATTCCTGAGGGCGCCCGCAGTGCGTCTCCAGGATCGCTAGAGAACGACCCCCGGAGGCGTCTGACGATTAGTGAACATCGCGAAGACCTCCTTCCTGATACAGAGGACATGTCTTGCCGCGGCGCGCCCACTGTAAGACGGCACGGTGACATGCGGCAACGCATTTAGCGGTGATCAGCGAAAGAGTCCGTTCATACCGCTTGCGCTGTGACCAGCCAAGCCGCGCCGGGCATGCTCACGCCATCTGGCGATGCGTATGCCGCCAGGCGGTCCCGGACCTGCCTGGTCAGCTCGGTGGCTTGGGCCGGGCTGAGCCCGGTCAGGATCTCGGTGGCGGTCGGGGAGGTGAGCTCGTACTCGAGCACGTCGTCTACGTCGCGGCCGATGAGCATCGGCTCGTCCGCGTGGGCGAACTCGATGCCGCCGAACCCCGCACCGCTCAGCAACGCGCCCACCTGGCCGGTGCTGGCGAGGGAGAAGGCAGCATCCGGCCCAGGCCTCTCGCGCAGGCCGAGTACCGCCGCAGCCTCGGCGAACCCGGTGGTGAAGACGGGGTTCTCGGCGCGGGTGCGCCAGCAAACGAACACCAGCCTGCCGCCGCGCCGCAACGCCTGGCGCAAGTTGCCGAACGCCGCCGCCGGGTCATCGAAGAACATCACGCCGAAAGCGCTCAGCACCACGTCGAAGGCCGCGGCCCCGAACGGGTGCACCTGGGCATCGGCGACCTCGAACCGGGCGTTGGCCACGCCAGCACAGTCCGCGAGCCGGCGCGCCTCGGCGACCTGGATCGCGGACAAGTCGGCGCCCAGCGCATGCCCGCGGCCGGCGGCACGTGCCGCGAGGATGGTCGCATTACCGCAGCCGCACCCGACGTCGAGAACATTCTCCCCGTCCTGGATCCGCGCGGCGGCCAGCAAACGCGCCGTCAGCCGGCCCAGCATCCGCTCATGCCGCTCACGCTGCTCGATGAACTGCCGCCCGCTGGCTCCATTCCAGTCCTCGGCCTGGTCCGCATTCACCGCAGGCTCATCGGTCAGCGCGGTCCGCACCCGGGACAGGAAATCTGCCTGCTCTCTCGGCCCGGTGACCCGCATGCGCTCAAACTCGCTCTCGAGCCTGACATCGACATAAAGGTCACCGCCGTCCTCATGAAAGTGCAGAAACGCCTTGGAACCGCGGGAGAAATAGCCCCGCTTACGCTCTCGTAGCTGCGGGAACCTGCGCAGGCTGACCAGCAGGCTCTCCACACGATCAAGATCATCCTGTGTTGCCTGCCGCATCCGTTGAGCATCGCCGGGAGCGACTGAGCGCGCAAGGGCGGCCGTCACCAGGTCAGCGGGCCCGTGCCCGCGGCCAGGCGGTCCCGCAGTACCGCCGCATCCCGGGGCTTGCCACCCAGTCTGGTTAATATGCTTAACTACTGGCTAATGAGATTAACTCACAGACGGGAGATGGATCATGACGGCAATGGCAGTGCGACAAGCCGGGACGCGGCGCCGGGTGATGGTGGTGCCGTTCGCGACCGGTGTCGCCTTCACCGCGTGCTGGATAGCCGGGCTCGCTATCCCTGCTCCTAGCCCCCGGCTGACCGCGTCGGGTGCCACGATCGTCGCGGCGCTGGCGGGTCACGGCGGCGAGGTGGTGGCGAACTTCGTGCTCACCGAGGGACTCCCCGCATTCGGGCTGGCGGTGGTGTCCGCGTTCCTCGCCCGAGCACTGCGCGGGCTGGGCGCCACGGGGCTGGCGCGCACCGCACGGGTCGCTGGCCTGGTCGCGGCCGCGCTCTCACTCACTCAGTGCGTGCTCGGCGTGGCGCTCGCCCGGGCCAGCGCGCCGGGAACCGCACGGGAACTGTCCGAGCTGGTGAGCCGGCTGGACGGAGTGAAGATGTTCGCGCTGGCGGCGCTGGCCGCGGCCGCGGCGATTGCCTCGCTGCTGCCTGGCTGGCTGCGGTACCTCAGCGCCGCCCTGGCGATCTCGATCACGGCTTCGGGCGTCGCCTACCTGTTCCTGCTGGACGGCGTGGCGTGGCTCGCCTACCCCGCGGGACTGCTGCTGCTCGCCGTCATCCCGGCGACGGGGTACGCGCTCGGACGGACCCGGACGGACGCGCCGTAATGCCCAGGGTCGGCTTGACCCGCGAGAAGGTCGTCGAGCAAGCCGCGGCCGTCGCTGACGAAATGGGCCTGGACCACCTCACGCTGGCGGCGGTCGCGCAGCGCTGCGGCGTGTCCCTTCCCGGGCTGTACAAGCACGTGAACGGACTGGATGCGGTTAAGCGCGACATAGCCGTGCTCGCGGTGCGCGAGGCCACCGCCGCGCTGGCCGCCGGGGCCGTCGGCGTCACGGGCCGGGAGGCTCTGACGGAGTTCGCCCGCGCATACCGCGACTACGCCCGGGCCCGCCCCGGTCACTACGCCGCGACACTGCGGGCGCCCACGCCCGGCGATACCGAGCACGCCGACGCGGCGGCGAACGCGATCGGCGTGATCGCGGCGGCCCTGAAGGGATACCGGCTCGAGGGCACGGCACTCATCCACGCGATCCGGCTGCTCCGTTCCGCCTTTCACGGGATCGTGTCGCTGGAGATGGCGGGCGGCTTCGGTCTCCCGGAGTCACTCGACGAGACCTACGGGCATCTCGTGGACGCGCTCGACGCGGAGTTCAGGACGCTCGGACTCCAGTCGCGCTAGCGGACTCCTCCCCCACAAGCCATCCACCGGCCGACCGCAACCTGGCCCAGACCGCGCCTGCACCCGCTGCCTCAGACGTCACCGACTCGCTATCGCGTTGCATACACATGGCAAGTTACATACGCTGTGTATGTCACAATCAGAGAGTAGGTGATCTTCACATGAGTGGGTGGAACACCGCCGCGCGGAGGTACCGGCTGGTGCACGAGGCCGCCGCCGACGTCGCGCGCCGCGGACAGCCAGGGCTCATCCGGTGGCAGCCGGCGATCGAGGCGGAGTACGGAGACGTCGGCAGCTTCCTGCGCGACATCCAGCGGCGCTACTTCACGACCGCCCTGGCCCGGCTGGACTCGGTCATCGAGACAAACCCGGCCGACCCGAAGGCCCCCGTGGCCGCGGCATTCGCCGAGGTAGCCCGGGTCTACCCCGATCTGTGTCAGGTGCTGCGAGACCACGCGGGCCATCCTGCGCTCGCCGAGGGCAGCGCCCGCTTCCGGCACCGCGTCCTGGCCGGGACGGGGGTAGATCCTGTCGCGCTGTTGCCCGGTGGCTCTCAGCGCCGCGTGACCGAACACGCCGGCGATCCAGAGCCTGCCTTCAACTCCGGTGCCCGGCCCCTTGGCCCGGGGTCCGCGGATGCCCCTGAACCTCACTACTACGCCGGCGTTTAAGCGGCATCGTGTCCGGCCTCGATCACACAAGCATCTACGGCGGCGATATTGCCGGCCGGGTTCATTCGATCAGCCAGGCTGGTAATGGGCAATTACGGGGCCGAGCGGGGCGCGGCGTCTCAGGTAACGGGCTAAGTTCAACCCCCCTAGGGGATTTCCGTCATGTTCTCTGCCTGCTTGAAGGCCAATAAGGCCAATATTCATAATTAGCCGCTTCAGGTCGGCCGCCCGGGTCTACCGTGTTCCACGGCACCTTCAAGAACAGGTCATAAACTACGAACGCTTAGGGGGTGGGCTGCATGGCGGCCAGGCACCGGCGCGCACGTCGGCCAAGGTGGCCACGGGGCCGAGGGCCGTGCGTTGCGGTTTTGGTCGCCATCCCAGTGGCCGCGGCACTGGCCATCAGTCCGGCAGCCACTGCGGCTAGCCAGGCCGGCAACTCGGCCACGCCAAGTCCCATGATTAAGGCACACGTCAGCTATCCCGACCTAGCCGAGTCATATCCGTTCGACCCGAGCGGTGAGCCTATCCGCCTGCACCAGACAAGGTTTCAGGCTGCCGCCACGATGAACTGCACGCTGGTGGTGCCGAGCTATCCGCTGAGCCCGCGAGGCCTGGCCAGGCCGTGGCGGCTTGGCGACGGATGCTCGGAGGCCAATCCCAACCTGGGGGCGTTCGTGGAGGCGACCATCCTGTCGCCGGGCGGACGGGTGTCGATCTATGACCCGCTCGTCATCACGAATGGCACCAAGCCCGCGGTGACGCCCAGGCCACCGCGGATCCCCCGGGGCTCGCAGGTCATCATCGAGACGGGTTTCAACGGCAACAACCTGGTGCTCGAGGGCGCCGGGGCCTACCAGGGCAAGTGCATCGACGCGTTCGGGCGTTCGATCATCGCCCAGACCGCTGCCTGCAACGCCAAGGCCTTTTACCAGGACGCCAACCGGCAGATCGCCGCGGGCCAGCTGAGGATCCCGCCGCTGGGCCGGGGCAACGACCGTCAGGTCTGCCCCACCACCCGGAGCTTCTCGCTCATCGACCAGGACCAGAGCGACAACGTCCTCACCATGTACCTGCTGAACATGCACGGACAGACCGCCCAAGACACCGCCGCGAACGAGGCCGCGCTGCCCCGGGCCAGGACGGTGGATAACGGCAGCGACAACGCGCTGCTTGGCCACTTCGTGGACCGCGCCCTGGGCTGCAAGCCGTTCACTGCGCAGGATCCGACCAGCCCTCGCGGCGCCGACGGATCCCAGGCGCTCAACGAACTTAGTGCCCGGCAGAACCAGCGCGGCACGATCGCGATGCTCCCGGTCGACGACCCTCAACTGCTGGCCGACGGGCATTACAGCATCGGCAAGACCAACGCCTACCGCATGCTGACCGACCAGCCGCCGATGTCGGCCAGCGTCAACAAGACAGTAAACGCCGCCGACTACTGCCAGGAGATGGTCGATATCGCCCCGGCCAGGCTGCGGCTGGACAAGAGGGCGGAGGCCAGGTTCCCGTCGCCGGTACCGTCGCTCGGCGACAACCTCGCCACGTTCATGGGAGCGCGGCTGCACGCCTCGTTTGTCAACCTCGGCTGCCGGGCCTTCTGCCTGCACAACCCGGTAAGACTGTGGCTGAGCTGGCGCGGCGTCGCCACGGCGGTGGCCTACAACACGGCCCGCCAGCGGGCTCGCCCCTAGCCCCCGGGGTTCGCGTCCACCCCCACCCCACGCCATTTGAGGTCGCCTAAATCACCCGGAAGCATATGTCCGTCATCCGGCAGCACGTACATATCGTGCGCGCCACAAGCACCCGGAGGTCCGCACATGGCTGGGCCGGCCGGAGAACCAGCGGATCACCCTGCACTTCACCCCGACCGGCTGCTCCTGGCTCGGGCTGGGGTCAAGGTTCGGGTTCGTTAGCCAGCGCTCAGGCTGGTGCGCCGGACCAGCCACCACACGACGGCGACGGTGATCGCGCCGAGGGCGAAATCGCCGCAGGCCAGGATGAGGTGGAAGTCGGGAATCCGGCTCGCCGGCTGATAGCGCAGGGCTTCCATAAGGTGGTGTTGCGCCGGGCAGTCGCTGTTCATTGACGGGCACAGCGACTGCACGGCGGCGGGGTTCATGGCGTGGCCGGACGCGTCGTAGATCGTGTTCATGCCCTGGTGGACGACCAGGACGTTGGCGCCCAGCCGGGAGGTGAAGTCCTGGTTACCGCTGATGGGGACCAGGGCTGTCAGCGGCGTCATGAGGGACGGATACTGCCACACGACAAGGAAGAGGACGGCGATGTATCCGGTGGGCGCGGTGAAGATGGCGGGCAGGGTGCGGCGGTACGCGGCGCCCAGCGCCACGCCGACGGCGAGCCACGCCACGGTCTGCACCAGCGGCAGCATGCCGGTGACCAGGAACCCGGCGCCGGAGAACAGGGAGAACAAGCTCTTCCCGGTCGCGATGCTCACCATGTGGGCCAGGTGCACGGCAGCGGCGGACACCGCCGCTGCCGCCGCTGCGGTCAGGACGCCGAGCAGCGCGAACTTGGTCCACAGCCAGCGCTGCGGGGGGATGTCCTGGCTCCAGGCGGACTGGCGCCCGGTGTGCTGGGCTTGGACGATCTCGCCGGGGCAGGTGGCAGGTCCGCGCGGGGGCCAGCCAGCCGCACATGGCCGGCGAGCAGTTCCTCGATGTCACCGGCCAGCACCGGCCGGCCAGCAGCCAGCAGGAGCAGGTACTCAGCTACCCCGGCGAGCTCGGCCACGATGTGGGTCGAGAGCATCACGGTCATGCCGCTGTCGGCGACCTCGGCTATCAGCTCCCCGGTGACCTCGCTGCGGGCGACGGGGTCCAGATTCGCCAGCGGCTCATCCAGCAGCAGCACATCGGGGCAGCCGCCGAGCGCGACCGCTAGGGCGACCTGGGCGCGCTGCCCGCCGGACAGCCGACCGCAGCGCCGCTGGAACGGCACCTCGAAGCGGTCCAGCCAGTTCACCGCCCGCCGCTGGTCCCAGACGCGGTTGGTGCGCTGCCCGAACTTCAGCATGTCGGCAACGGTGAAGTCGCGGTAGAGCGGCTTGTCCTGGGCGAGGATGGCGACCCGGTGCGCGGTGTCAGCCGGGCGGGGCCGGCGGTGCGGGTCAACGCGTTGCCCGCCGGCCAGGACCTCACCGCTGGTGGCCGGCAGCAGCCCGGCGGCGATGCTCATCAGCGTGGACTTGCCCGCGCCGTTGGCCCCGACCAGCGCGATGATGCGGTGCGCGGGCAGCTGGAAGCTGCACTCGCTCAGCGCCACCACGTCGCGGTAGCGCTTGGTCAGGCCCCTGGCCTCCAGGGCGCTCGGCTCCCCGCTCACGCCGCACCTCCGATCCCGGCGGCACGCGGTGCCACTTCTGCACCGGCGGCCCGCCGTGCCGGACCGGGATCTCCGTCTCGTGGCGCGCCCGCTGCCTGCTGGGCGAGCACGGAGGCCACAAGCGCCTGGACGTCCTCGTCTTCGAGTCCTGCCTCGCGTGCCTGATCCAGCCAGCGTGACAAACCGGTCCGGCATCCCCGGGAGCGCGGCTGGTCACGGGGTTCCTCGCCCAGTGGGAGACCTCACCCGTAGAGCCGGGGAGGGAGTTCGTGACCATGGTCCAGGCCATCTCCTCCTCGCCGCAGGCCGCGCGCACCCTCAGAGTCAGTGACGGACGCCGTCGGCGCGCTATGCCTCCCATCGCCTGAGCCTCCAGAACGTGCCCGGTTCTGTGACAGGGCCGTGACGCTAGCCGGACACGCTCACGACACCGGCGCCGCACATTCACGGGTATGCATAGTCACCGCAGCCAGCCCGCGCGCTGGCTGGAACACGCCCCAGCCAGCGACCCAGGCCGCGTAACGATTCCCGGGCGGGACCACCGCCCGGGCCCGGGTCCGCGCCGCCGCCATCGCATGAAGATCCTGGCGCTGCTCGCCGTCGGCGATCTATGCCTGGCCGGCTTCGTCATCGTGCAGCTGACGAGAGGATCAGCCAGGCCGCTGCCCGCACCGGTGATACGCCGCAGCCAGCGGCTGGGCGCGGTGGCCTGGCCGGCGTACGGCGAATCGGCCGCGGACATCAGCGGCGTCGGGCTGGTGCCAGGCCCGGGCGCCGCCCCGCCGGTGCCGATCGCCAGCGTCGCCAAGGTGATGACCGCCTACGTGATCCTCCGCGACCATCCGCTGGCGGCCGGCGCATCCGGCCCGCTCATCAGGGTCCGGCCGCAGGAGGCGGCGGCCTACGCCGCCCAGGCCCGCAACGGTGACTCGCTGGTACCGGTTGCGGCCGGAGAAACCATCAGCGAGCGCAAGGCTCTTGAGGCGCTGTTGCTGCCGTCCGCGGACAACATGGCCTGGATTCTCGCGCGGTGGGACGCCGGCAGCCAGGCGGCGTTCGTCGCGCGGATGAACGCCACCGCCCGCGAGCTCGGCATGACCGCAACCACCTACACCGATCCATCCGGGCTGGACGCCTCCACGACCAGCACCGCCGAGGACCAGGCGCGGCTGGGTACAGCCGCCATGCGGGTGCCTGCTCTGGCCGCGGTCGTGGCCATGCGCACGGCCGACATTCCGGTGGCCGGTGTCGTTCACAACTACAACACGCTGCTGGGCCAAGACGGGATCTCTGGCCTGAAAACCGGCAGCACCGTCGCGGCCGGCGGCTGCGTCCTGCTGGCGGCCTGGCGCCAGGCCGGCTCTCACAAGACGCTCATCATCGCCGCCACGCTGGGCCAGCCCGGGACCCTGGGAACCATGCTGGCCAACGCGCTGCAGGCAGGCAACGCGCTCGTGCTGTCCCTGGATGATGCCCTCAGCCGTCAGCCCCGGTCGCCATCCTCGCCACGACCGCGAGACTTTCAAAGTGCGCCGTAGGCCCGGAGGTGGGCGGGCGCCCTGGATACCCGCTGTGAGCAGCGGCAAGCTGCATAATGGCGGGCGATGACGACCGTGCTGCTGGTCGAGGACGACCCGGGTGCCCGGCAGGGCCTGGAGCTGGCCTTGCGCCGCCTGGGCTACCAGGTGCGCCCCGCCGAAACCGGCGAGGCCGCGCTGAACAGCATCTCGGAGGCCGCGGCGGACGTCGTCGTGCTCGATGTGATGCTGCCCGGACTGGACGGCTTCGAGGTCTGCCGGCGGTTGCGTCGCGGCAGCGACGCCCCGGTCATCATGCTGACCGCCCGCGGCGACGACTTCGATATCGTCGGCGGCCTGGAGGCCGGGGCGGACGACTACGTGGTGAAGCCGGTGGAGCCGCGGGTGCTCGACGCCCGGATCCGGGCGGTGCTGCGCCGGCTGGCCCGGGCCGACTCGCCGGCCGAGACCCACGGTGAGCTGGTGATCGACCGCAGCTCGCTGACGGTGCTCCTGCGTGGCCGGGAGACCTCGCTGACCCCGACCGAGCTGCGGCTGTTGCTGGTCCTGTCCGGCTCGCCGCGGCAGGTATTCTCCCGGCAGCAGCTGCTCGACCTGGTGTGGGAACACGACTACCTGGGGGATTCCCGGCTGGTCGACGCCTGCGTGCAGCGGCTGCGGGCGAAGATCGAGACCGACACGGCCGAGCCGCGCTACATCCAGACCGTGCGGGGCTTCGGGTACCGCTTCGGGCCGGTGTAGCCGGAGAGTAGGAGGATGCCCGGTGCGGACCCGCCTGATCATCGCGTTCATCGTGGTGGCGTTGCTGTCGGCCCTCGCCTCGGCATGGACCTTCAACGCGATACATCCGTGGTATCAGTCCGCCTTCCCTTCATGGCTGTCCGATGTGATCCAGGGGCCCTGGCGATGGGAGGCGCCAAGTCCCCCGCGCCCAGGCTGGTCGCATCGCCCGATCACCGCGTCCGCGCGTCCCCCGGCGCCCGCTACCGCTCTTGCCTTCTTCCTGGCCGCGACCGGCCTGCTGCTCGGGTTGATCGCCGGCATGGCGGTCACCGCTTCCCGCCGGGTTCTGCTGCCCGTCCGGCGGCTGGCCCGGGCCGCCCGGCGGATGTCCGGCGGCGACCTATCGGTGCGGATCCAGCCCCGGGGCCGGGACGAACTAGCCCAGCTGGTCAGCACGTTCAACGGGATGGCGGCCTCGCTGGAGGACAAGATCGGCGAGCTGCGGCAGATGGAGGCGCGTGCCCGGCAGTTCGCCGGTGACGTGTCGCACGAGCTGCGGACCCCGCTGACCGCCATGACCGCTGTGGCCGACATCCTGCCCGGGCACCCGGGCCTGACCGGGGACGCCGCCGCGGCCGCCCGGCTGGTCCGCCAGGAGATACTCCACCTCAACCGTCTGGTCGAGGACCTGATCGAGATTTCCCGCTTCGACGCCGGCACCGCCCAGCTGGTGGCCGACGATACTGACGTCGCGACCGCCGTGACCGGGTGCCTGCGGGCGCGGGGCTGGACCGACGTACGCACCGACGTGCCTGCCGGGCTGACGGTGCGGCTGGACGGCCGCCGCTTCGACGTCATCATGGCCAACCTCGTCGGCAACGCACTGCGCCACGGGGGGCCGCCCGTGATCGTGACGGCCAGAGCCGGGCCGCACGACCGGGGGGGCGGGCAGCTGGCCGTGGAAGTGCGCGACCACGGGCCGGGGCTGCCGGAGGCCGCGATCGCGCACGTGTTCGACCGGTTCTACAAGGCCGACACCGCACGCGCCCGTTCCGAGGGCAGCGGCCTGGGCCTGGCGATCGCCTCGGAGAACGCCCGGCTGCACGGCGGGCACATCGAAGTCGGCAACCACCCAGGCGGCGGCGCGGTATTCACCGTCACTCTGCCCCTCCGCAGCCACCCCCCAATGAGCGCGGGAGTAACTGAACCAGCCGGGAGTGCCGGCCGTAGCCATCCCGCGCGGCAGACATGAGCATCCGCGGTAAGGAAGCGATGCAGATCGCCATAGCCGGAGGAACCGGCTGGCTGGGCCGGATCGTGACCGAGATCGTGCACGCTGGCGGCGACACCCCGGTCGTGCTGGCCCGCTCGACCGGCGTAGACCTGACCACGGGCCGGGGGCTGGACCAGGCCCTGGCCGGGGCCGCTGTCGTGATCGACGTCAGCAACATCACCACGACCAGGAGGACCAAAGCCGTTGCCTTCTTCGAGGCGGCCACCAGCCACCTGCTCGCCGCCGGGCAACGCGCCGGCGTTGCCCACCACATCGCGCTCTCGATCGTGGGCGTCGACCGTATCAACTTCGGCTACTACATCGGCAAGCAACGTCAGGAAGACCTCGTCCTGAGCAGGCCCGTCCCGGCCACGATCTTGCGGGCGACCCAGTTCCACGAGTTCGCCGCCCAGATGCTCGCCCGGCGCGGGCCCGTCGTGCTTGCTCCCCGGATGCTCAGCCAGCCAGTCGCGGCCCGTGAAGTCGCCCGTGCGCTGGTGAGCCTCGCCCGCGCCGAACCGGCCGGGATCGCCCCCGACCTGGCCGGACCTCAGCCCGAAACCATGCCCGCCATGATCCGGCAGCTGGCCAAAGCCCAGGGCAGCCATCGCCCGATCCTGTCGGTACGCCTGCCGGGTGCAGCCGGAAAGGCCATGGCCCAGGGTGCGCTGCTTCCCGCCGGTGAGGCCGTGCGGGGCAGGCTGACGTTCGCGGAATGGCTCGAAACCGGCGACGCTGCCGCAACCCGCCCGTCCCGCGCCTACCCTGAGGGGCATGGGGGTTAACCCCACCCCGGAATGGGGGACCTTCCGGATGGCCTAACGCGATACATCGCGCCTAGCGTGGTGCGCGTGATCATGATGATCCTGACCGCGTTGACCGCTGCGGTGCTGTACGGGGCGGGGGCCGCGGTGCAGCAGCGTCAGGCAGCCGCGGTGCCCCAGTCGGCCGCGGGCCGGCCCCGGCTGCTGTTCCTGCTGGCCCGCCAGCCCTTGTGGGTGCTGGGAATCGCCGTGCAGATCGGCGGGTTCGCCGCGCACGCGGCCGCGCTGCGGTCGGGGCCGCTGGCGACCGTGCAGATGCTGGTGGCCGCGGAGCTGGTCGTCGCGGTGGTCATCATGCGCGTCTGGTCGGGGCGCCCGCTGGGCCGGGCCTCCTGGGCCGCGGCGCTGACGGTCGTCGCGGGCGTGGCGGCGTTCCTGGCGCTGACCTCGCCTGGCCATGGTCACGCGGGCGGCCATCCGGGCTTTGCCGCGGCGGCGGGTCTAGGCGCCGCCGCGACGGGCGTCGGCGCGCTGGCCGCCGCCGCTGCGGGGCTGCGTGCCGCGGGGCGGCGCCGCGCGGTCCTGCTGGCCGTGGCGGCGGGGCTGGCAGATTCCTGCTCGGCGGTGGTGACCATGGCGTTCGCCCGCGTGCTGAGCCACGGCCTGGGCGCGCTGCCCGCCTCCTGGACCGTCTACGCCCTGGTCGTGTGCGGGATCGGCAACGTGCTGCTGACCCAGACCGCCTACCAGGCTGGCCAGCCCATGGTCACGCTGCCGGTCATCGCCGCGGTCACCCCGGTGGCCAGCGTGGCCGTCGGCATCGGGCTGCTCGGCGAGGCGCCCCGGACCGGCCTGGCCGGCGGCCTCGCCGCCGGCCTCGCCGTGCTCGTCACCAGCCTCGCGCTCGCCCGGCTCGCCCGCTCCGTCCCCCCGCCCGGAGTCCCGCATCACGGCCCGGCCGACGAACAGCCGGTCGGCCTGACGGTCCTTTCCGCGGCCGCCTCGTCCCGGTAGCCGCAGGCGGACGCCAGCGGCCGCGCACAGCCCTTGAAGCTTGACCACCTGGCCGAAGAACGCATCCGATCCGGGCGGGAGCCATCATCCACCTGGTTTGACGGAGCTCATCCCTGGTGATAGTTATTCACATTGTGAATGCTCATCACATTGGGCCGGAGGCCCGGTCGCCGGGAGCCGTGCTCGTCACGGGATGTTCGTCGGGTATCGGGCACGCGACAGCGCTTGCCCTGGCCCGGGCTGGTTTCCCGGTCTGGGCGTCGGCGCGGAAGACGGCCGGTCTCGAGGATCTGGAGGCCGCCGGGTGCCGGGTGCTCGAGCTCGACGTGACCGACGAGCAGTCCCGGGCCGCCGCGGTGCGAAAGGTCGAGGCTGAGCACGGCGCGGTGGGGGCGCTGGTGAACAACGCCGGGCACGGTGGCGGCGGCCCGGTCGAGGAGGTCCCGCTCGACATGGTCCGGGAGACCTTCGAGACCAACGTGTTCGCCGTGATCCGCCTGTGCCAGCTCGTGCTGCCCGGCATGCGCGCCCGGCGCAGCGGGCTGATCGTCAACCTCGGGTCCGCCGCCGGGCTGGTGACGCCCCGACCGGCTGCCCCTACGCGATGACGAAGTACGCGATGGAATCGCTGTGCGACGCGCTCCGCCCGGAGGTCGCCCCGTTCGGCATCCGGGTCGCGCTGATCCAGCCGGGAGCGGTGCGGACCCGCTTCATGGTCAACAGCGAGCTGCACCACGCCGCAGACGGCGCGGACAGCCCGTACACCGTGTACAAGGCGAACGTGGCGAAGATGGCTGAGCGCGCGCACCGCGACGGCGCCCGAGGCGTGCTGGAAGCCGGCGACGTAGCCGCGGTGATCCTCAAGGCTGTCACCGCCCGCCGCCCGAAGGCCCGCTACAAGGCGGGCTCGCAGGCGCGGCTGGCGCCGGTGGCCCGGCGCATCCTCGGCGACCGCGGCTGGGACGCGTTCATGCGCCGCCTGGTGCCGGTCCCCGCCCCAGAATGACCGGGCAGACCAGCCGGGGCCGGGATGCGCCGGGACCGGCCCGGCGAGGCCGCTACCACCACGGCGACCTAGCCGATGCCCTGGTCGAGACCGCCATCGCGCTGCTCGGCGAGCAGGGCGCGGCAGCGTTCTCGATGGCCGAGGCCAGCCGGCGCCTCGGCGTCGCGCCGTCGGCGCCCTACCGGCACTTCGCCGACCGGGACGCGCTGCTGGCCGCCGTCGCCGTCCGCGCCGCCGGACTGCTGAGCGAGGCGCTCCGCCGCCAGGCCGCCTCCGGGTCACCCGAACAGCGGCTGGCCGCTGCCGCGCAAGCCTACGTCCGCTTCGCCGATGAGCACCGCCCGCTGTTCCAGGCCCTGGCCGGATCCGGGCTCGACAAGGACCGCCATCCCGAGATCGCCCGCGCCGCACAGCCCATCAGCACGGCCTTCCTCTCCCCGGCGGCCGAGCTCGCCGAGGGCGACCAGGCCGCGACCGCGCGGCTCGTCTCAGCCATCGTGGCCACCGCCCACGGCCACGCCATGCTGATGCTGGACGGCGCGTTCGGGCCGGGCCGCCCAGCCGCCGACGCCGCAGCCGCGCAGGCCGCAGCCGCGACGCACGCCCTGATCACCGGCCGCGACGCCCTCAGGTAACACCTGACAACCCGCCGCCACGCCCGGGCGGTACTTCGTGGTGGACGCGACAACCGCGAGGACCTTCGTGCGCTGGTACTTGGACCTGAGCTTGCCGAGAATGGGGCGATCCGGCACCTTCCCGATCGGCGACCCAACTGACGCCTTGCGCGGCACCCGGGACGTTGACTATGCGACCGCAGTAGTCCTTCTACCTGCTTCTGTCAGCGGCTCTCGTGCTACTCGTTCGCATCGAGGGGGTGAGCAGTCGAGGGGCGACGAGCACCAAGCCGTCTCCGTGGCCGACGGCATGCCTCACCGAGCGTGAGCCCTTGTTCCGTCTCTGTTCCGGCTGATGCTGATCGGCAGAGGTAAACAATGCGAAGCGGCGCAGCAAAATCCCGGCTCGGCGGCGTGTGGATCACCTGCCTGCTCGTCGTCCGCAACCAGCGCATCCTGCACGCCGGCAACGCCCGGCAGCAAGACAACACCCGCCGCGCCGCCGCCGGCCTGCCGCCGCGCACCCGCAAACGGCGCCGCACCAGCCTCACTCGCCTCACCGCCGGGCCATAACCACCCAGTACCCCCCGCGCCGTCGCGGCACCAACCGCAACAAGCCCCCGCGGCCAGCACACCCGCGCGCTCACACCCGTCCGCCGGCACCGGCAAAGCCCGCCACGCCGACCGGAGACAGCCCATCAGACCACACACGCAAGATCACCAAGACGGACACCAGAATGTCAGACCCAAATGTGAACATGAACGCTAGTGAGGTGTGAATACCTCGCGGTGGAGCTGAGGGGATTCGAACCCCTGACCCCTCCATGCCATTGGTTTCTGACTGTTCATTTGCCCTTCTGGCAACTGGCCCGCAACGCGTATAATCACAGCTAGAGACCATATGATTGAAGTCAATCAGTGCCGTTCAATGCCGAGCGCTGACAACGGGTCTGCGGTCAAATGACGGTCAAATGATCAAGGTGGCGTCTATGGGGTTCTCGCGGAGGCGGATCGGGCGGGATGGTAACCCCCGCTACACCGCTTACTACCTAGACATCCGTGGCCGGGAACGATCGGCCGGCACCTTCTCCAGCAAGAAGGACGCCAACGACGCCTGGAAGCAGGCCGAGACCGCGGTCACCACAGGTAAGCAAGGCGATCCCAGTCGCGGCCGGCAGACATTCAAAGTTTACGTCATGGAGAAATGGCTCCCCTATCATCTGCTGGAGCCCGGCGTCCGGTCAAACTATGCTGGGCATATCCGCAACCACCTGCTGCCGTTCTTCGGCCCGATGGAGATGCGCGATATCATGCCCGAGCACGTACGCCAATGGGTCACCTGGATGACCGCAAAGGGCGCCTCTCCCCATACCATCGGGTACAGTAGGGGCTCCGTGCTCAATGCCATCTTTACCACCGCACTGACTGACGAAGTGGTCGCCATCCACCCGAGCCGTGGAGTGAAGACTCCTCCGACCCCCCGTAAGCCGCGGCGCATCATTACTCCGGCCCAATTCGACCGCCTCTACCAGGCTCTGCCCAACGCCGACGCCAGGCTGCTGGTTGAAACCGACATCGAAAGCGGCCTGCGCTGGGGCGAGCTGACCGAAGTACGGACGAGTGACCTGGACTTCGAGACGGGCATCCTGACGGTCAGCCGGGCAGTGGTCGAGCTGAGCCAGGAGGACCACCCTCAGGGCGGACGCTTCCTGGTCAAGGATTACCCGAAGGACAAGGAGTACCGGCGGTTCAAGCTCAGCGCGCAGATCACTGCCAAGCTCGAGGCCCATGTCGCCACGCACGGCCTGGGCAGCAATGATCTGATCTTCAGCTACCGGCCGCCCGAGAAGCCCATTACAAGGCAACCTGATCGCGCCACCGCTCCCTCGCCGGGGATGACCGAGCCTAACGAGAGGCCAACGGTACCGGCACGGCACCCTAACCGCCTACAACGCGGCGAGATGTCGATGCGAGCACTGCCGCGGCGCCTATGCCGACTATCGGGCCAGCCGCCGGGCCGGAGGCAAAGACAGCCCTCGTACCCCGCGCGTCAGGGACACCGACGGGCACATCCCCGCTGACTGGTTCCACCACCAGATATGGGGTTCCGCTCGCAAGGCAGCGGGGCTAAGCAACGTCAGAGTTCATGATCTAAGGCACGCGCATGCATCGTGGCTGCTGGCCGGAGGAGCCGACCTGCAGGTCGTCAAGGAACGCCTCGGCCATACGAGCATCGCCACGACCGAGAAGTATCTGCACAGCCTCCCCACGGCCGATGAGACCGCGTTGGATGCTCTCACTAAGGTCCGCAATGCCGGGCTGGCGAGGTCAGCGTGAACCCGCGGACGCGCCGGGCGGCTCTATACGCAATCGGCGTGATCGCGATCCTGGCCAGTGCCAACGCGCTGGCGCACAGCTACGCGGGGCTGTACGAGTGGGCAGTCCACCACCGCCTCAGCGGCTGGCAGGCCAAATCCTGGCCCGCGGAGATCGATGTGTTCCTGGCCGCCGGGGCACCTCACTCGGCCTTGTACGTTGCGTACCTGGATGGCTGGCCGGTGCGGCAGCGGGTCTGGCCATGGACGACCGCACTGGTTGGGCTGGCGGTCAGCATCGCCGGGAACGTCGGCCACATTCAGGGCCGGCCGGGTCAGCCGGTGATCCTCGCCGACCGGCTGACGGCGGCGACCAGCCCGGTCGCGGCGTTCGCCGGGCTGACGGTCGGGCTGCTCGTCCTGAAGATGACCCGGCGGCGCAGGCTCGGCCGCGCTGAGGAACCGCGTGTCGCCACCACCCTGGTGCTCGCTCCTCGGCCAGCGACGCCCGGCTTCGGTGGGGGTGGCGACACGGGCGGCGGGCCGTGTACGGATCAGCGCTGGACGGGCGAGGTGACCCGGCATCCTCCTGGTACGAGGCCAGGCCCGGGTCTGCTGGGTGACGCCGCTGCGATCTACCGGGAGGCTGCGGCGCGTGGTGAGCGGCTCAGCCAGCGAACCCTGGCCAGGCAGTTGCGCAGTCACGGCCACCGGTTCCCCAACGAGCATCTGCGGGGCATCGCTGACAGCATCGGGCTCACCGCGGCCAAAGCTGCCTGACCAGACCGGTGCGCTGGGAGCGGCAGAATCACGGGCGGCATCTGCTGCAGGAACGAGGGGATCGTGAACGACGTGCCGGCAACCATCGGCATCGAGGCCCGCCTCAAGCAGGCGACCAGTCTGCCGCAGACGCTGGCGGCGGGCTTCGACGCATTCGAGGTCATTCGCATCGCGGCCCGCGACTGCCAGGACCGGGTGCCCGCTTTGTTCGCGGCGTTCATGACCGTCGCGGATGCCGCGGTGGACGGCCGGGAAGCTCTCACCATCGCGCCGTCGCTGCCACCGGCCGGGGTCGGCGGGCCCGGCGACGCGATTATAAGAGGCGGCGATCTGGCCCGGGCCGCCGATGCCCTGGCGGCGCTTGCGGGCATGCTGCGTGACCGGCTCAGCCGGGCCGCACCGGGGGCGGATCTGCCCGCAGACCGGGTCGCCTGCCAGGAGGCCGCGCATGCCGCCGCACGGATCTGCCAGCTGATGACACGCGGGACGCCATGACGGCAGTCTTCGGCGAGTTCCTCGGCACAGCGGGCGAGCACATCGCCGCGGCGGTGTCCTTCCGCAGCGAGCTGCCCTATCGCACCCAGTGCGGTGTCGTCGGCCAGCTCGATCGCCTGGTCGCGACGCTGGGACGCTACCTCGCCGACATGCCCGATACTCGCGGGCATGCGCCAGTCCCCGAACGGGGCGACGCGACCGCGACACTCGCCCTGGACCGCGCGGCGCAGAGCCTGCGCCCGGCCGCGGGGAGCATCTCGGATGCCGCCGCCGCAAACGCCCACCCGGCCGTCGGGCACCTGTCTGCTGCGGCAGATCACCTGGCCGCCGGCCGGGACCTACTGCACACCCATTTCACCATAGATCCCGTCGGTGCCCGGACGGGCAGTTCGCACTGGGCGCCGGTCATCACCTCGGGTCCGGTGGCCGCGGCGCTGCTCGCCGAGCTGGCCAGCTATGCCCAGCACCTGGCCCCATGGGTCGCCCGGCAATCCGGCGCCCGCCGCCGACCCCGAACACGGGCCAGCCGCCTTCGCCGGCGCCGGGCGCGCCGCCACAACCGCAACCGGCACCGCCGTCAGCACCCCCGCTGGTGCGGTCGGTGATGCGTGAGCTTGGCGCACTGTCGGTCGGGGATCCCGCGGTCGACCTGGCCGTGGCCTGGGAGATCCTTGATCCCCGCGCCAGGGAGATCTTCCGGAGCAAACTCGGCGTTGATGACGCGACCTGGCTGCGCGGCCGGGCCTGGGCTCTGTCCATCACGTTGATGATCTGGTACTACTGGGCGACCATGCCGCAGCGAAG
>Ga0102924_1000393_pt1 | contig 54604 bp, 47 predicted proteins | sample PaiPotPPM11metaG_FD_80116 | JGI IMG/M metagenome (GOLD analysis project Ga0102924, IMG submission 80116) | Iron sulfur acid spring bacterial and archeal communities from Banff, Canada, to study Microbial Dark Matter (Phase II) - Paint Pots PPM... ... | reverse complement strand
GAATCTCCGGCATCAGAGCCGGCGCCAGCGCGTGCCTTCCTTGGTGTCCTCGACCACGATCCCCCGCTCCAGCAACTCGTCTCGGAGCCGGTCCGCCTTGCTGAAGTTTCCCCTCTTGCGGGCATCCTCGCGGCGAGCCAGGGCCTGCTGTTCCTCAGCGCTCAGATAGGGCTCCTCCGAGACCGCGGCCCGCTCCATCACCCCCAGTCGGCTGTCGGCGCTGCGCAGGGTGCGCAGGGCCGCATCGCAGCCATCAGCACCGACCCGCCCCTCGTCGAGGAGGCGGTTGCCTTCGCGAACCAGATCGTGGATCGAGCTCATGGCGCCGGGAAGATTGAGGTCGTCATCCATCTTGTCCTCGAAGCGGTCCAGGGCTCGACGTGCCGCCGCCGCCATAGGATCGCCCGACCCCGCAGTTCTGAGCTCGCCATTTTGGGCCGCCGCGCAGCGCCTCCAGAAGTCCGCTAGCCGATCCAGGGACCCCGACGCCCCCACCAGGTCCTCCTCCCGGAAGCGAAGTTTCTGCCGGTAGTGGGTGTTGCTGAGCAGGTGGTACCGGACCACCAGCGGGCTGTAGCCCCGTTCCATCAGGGCCGGCAGGGTTACGAAGTTGTTCAGGGACTTGGCCATCTTGCCGCCTTCGACCAGGAGGTGCTCGACATGAAACCAGAGCCGGACAAAGGGCTTGCCGGTCACCGACTCGGCCTCGGCTATCTCGTTCTCGTGGTGAGGGAACTTGTTGTCGATGCCCCCGCAATGGATGTCGATGGTCTCCCCCAAAAACTCCATCGCCATCGCCGCGCACTCGATGTGCCAGCCCGGCCGGCCCCAGCCGAACGGAGAAGGCCAGGCGGCGAGGTCGCCCTCCTTGCCGGCCTTCCAGAGGGCGAAGTCGCGAACTGCCTCCTTGGCCTCGTACTCGTCGGAGTCGATCCGACCACTGGCGCCGGCGCTGAGCCCCTCGACGTCGAGCCGGGAGAGGCGGCCGTACTCGGGGAAGGACGCCACCCGGAAGTAGACGGAGCCCTCGCTCTGGTAGGCGTGCCCGGAGGCAACCAGTCGCTCCACCAAGGCCAGCATCGGCGCGATGTGGTCAGTCGCTCTGGGGATGTGTTGGGCCGGCGGGATCGCCAGCCGGTCCAGATCGGCGAAGAAGCCGTTGATGAAAGGGGCCGTGTACTGATTCAGGCTCTGACCGAGAGCGGTGGCCTTCGCGATGGTCTTGTCGTCGACGTCGGTGATGTTCATCACCTGGTCGACCTTTAGCCCCCGGGCCTCCAGATGGCGCCGGAGAAGGTCCTCGGCCAGGAAGGTGCGGTAGTTGCCGATATGGGCACGTTCATGAACCGTGGGGCCACAGGTGTACATGTGAACCTGGCCCGGATGCAGAGGCTGTAGCGGCTCGATCTCCTGGCTGAGCGTGTTATAGAGACGGATGGGCACAGTGGCCTATGTTATTCCCGGATCAGGTTGCCACCCGGGCCACGGCCAGTGCTGCAACCCCCTCCCCGCGGCCGGTCAGTCCCAGGCCATCGCTGGACTTGAGCTTGACCGAGACCAGAGCCGGCTCTAACTCCAGCACCCGCGCCATTGCCTCGATCATCTCCTTGCGATGGGGGCCCAGCCGGGGAGCCTCGGCGATCACCGTGCCGTCAAGGCCGAGGATCTCAATAGCCTCGGTTCCCAAGAGCTCGCCCACCCGGCGCAAGAGATCCAGCGACGAGGCACCGCGCCAGCGCTCGTCGCTGGAGGGGAACAGCTCCCCCAGATCCCCCAGTCCGGATGCGCCGAGTAGAGCGTCGGCCATGGCATGGCAGAGCACATCCCCGTCGGAGTGCCCGACCAAGCCCCGGTCGTGCTCGATCCTGACGCCGCCAAGCCAGATCGGCCCCGGACCGCCGAAGCGGTGCACATCAACCCCGAGCCCGACTCCGGGCATGCGTCGCTGGTTCACTGCCGGGCCCACGCCTCGTGACCGAGCCACGAGCGCAGGGCCAGGATGTCCTCGGTTCTGGTCACTTTGAGGTTGCGGGGATCGCCCACCACCGCGGCGACCGGTTCGCCCAGGGCCATTACCAGCGCCGCATCATCATCGGCGTCGCGCCCGGCCGCCGCCGCCTCGCGATGGGCTCTGACCAGGAGCTCGCGACGAAAGGCCTGCGGGGTCTGGATCGCGGCCAGCTCGGCCCGCGGCAGAACCTCAACCAGGCGGCCGTCGCGGAGAACGGCGGTGCTGTCGGCGACCGGAACGCACGCAGTGGCCGCCCCCGATTCACGGGCCGCCCGCAGCACTGTCGAGCAAAGCTCGGCGGTCACGCCCGGCCGCGCCCCGTCGTGAACCAGCACCATCTCGCGAGTGCAGAGCCGCAGCCCCTGGGCGACTGAGTCTTGACGGCGAGCCCCGCCCTCGATGCAGCGACAGCCCAGGCGGGGGGCAGCGGCAGAGGCCAGCTCCATCACTCTGCGGTGCTCCTTAGGGTCGATCACCACCACCAGCTCGTCTACGCCGCTGGTGGGGTCTCCCAGCGCCTGCAGCACCCAGGCCAGAACCGGCTGGCCGCTCAGATCTGCCCAGAGCTTGGCCCCCCCAAACCTGTCGCCGGAACCGGCCGCCGGAACCAACGCCGTGGCGCCGGTCGCCCCCTCCCTCAAGGTCAGGACCCCCGGCTAGCGGCGGGCTTGCGGCGTCGGCTGGAGCCTGAAGGCGCCGTCGGGGCTGGCTCGTCGAGCTCCGGCGCCTGGACGAAGACCATCCGCCCGGAGCCGGTCTGGATGACGCTGCGCACCGTCGCCGTGATTCGCCGGCCCAGGTGGACTCTTCCGCCCTCGACCACCAGCATGGTCCCGTCCTCCAGGTAGCCCACGCCCTGGTCCGACTCCCTGCCCTCCTTGACCACATCGACCTCCAACTTCTCCCCGGGCACCAGGGCCGGACGCAAGGCGGTCGCCAGCTGGTTGAGGTTGAGCACGGTCAGCCCCTCGATCTGGGCCACGCGGTCAAGGTTGTAGTCGACAGTGAGGATCGCGGCATGCTGCTCCCGGGCCAGCCTCACCAGGCGGGCGTCCACGTCAGGCATCGACGGATAGTCCACCTGGGGAAACTCCAGCTCCAGTCCCGGCAGTGAGCGCAGCTCCTCGAGCATGGCCAGGCCCCGGCGGCCCCGGGCTCGGCGGATGGGATCGGCCGAGTCCGCCACCGACTGCAGCTCGGCCAGGACGAACTGGGGAACGACCAGCTCGTACAGGCAGAATCCGGCACGGGCCAGATCGAGGAGGCGGCCGTCTATGACCGCGCTGGTATCCACCACCACCCTGGCCAGGGGCGGGCCGCCGACTCCGCGACCCAGGCTGAACCGGGAGATCTCCCGCCGCCGACGGCGGCCAACCGAGATCCCCAGCGGGACCAGCGTGAACGCCACCCCCACCGCGACCAGCCAGCCCAGGCCCCGTGGCAACCCTGAGGCGATAAGGGCCACCAGCGCAGCTATCACCAAGGCGACGAACACGCCGGCGACAGCACCCACCAGCTCGGGGAGGGGAATGTTGGCCAGCTCCTCCTCGGCCCACGCGTAGGGCCGGACGCTGAGGGCTGGGCCCAGCAAGTAACCGATCCCGCAACCCAAGCCCAGGCCCAGGGCGAGGACGATGGTTTTGACCTCCCAGGTGCCGAGATTGCCCTTGAAGGTGGTCAGGATCACGGTCGCGTAGAGGGTGCCTAGGACCGCACCCACCGACATCCCCAGCAGGCTGGCGATGCGGGAAGCGCGATCTCGCCCCTTCGGCTCGGAGGCGACAGCTAGGCCGTCAGGACCCTCAGCCTCAGCTCCTGGAGCTTTCAGGGGTTCAGGCTGATCCGCCACCATCGCCGCCCCCTGGACCGCCAGCGGCTCCCGCGCCGGCGGGCTCGGCGGCGGCAGCAGGAGGCTGCTCCTCGACGACCGCTTCGGGCGGTGGGGGCGGACCCGGGACCACGTGGGTGCGGATGCTGCCGTCCTCGACATCAATCGTCACCAAGTCCCCGGGCGAGAACTCGATCCGCAGCAACTCCTCGCTGAGCGGATCCTCGATGTCGGACTGGATGACCCGACGCAGCGGCCGGGCCCCGAATTGCTTGTCGAACCCGCGCTCGGCCAGCAGATCCTTGGCCTGGTCGGTGACCAGCAGGCTGAGGCCCTGGCGCTGGAGATGCTCGCGGACCCGCACCAGCATGAGGTCGACGATCTGACGGGTCTCGTGGGTGCGGAGGCGATGGAAGACCACCACCGCGTCCACCCGGTTGAGGAACTCGGGGCGGAAGGCCCGCTTCAGCTCGTCGGTTATGCGCTCGCGCATCTTGCTGTGCTCTTGATCCTCGCCGCTGGGTCCGGGCAAGCCGGTCTGGAAGCCCATCGAGAGGTTGGTGCCCACCCCCTGGATCCCCAGGTTGCTGGTCATGATCACGATGGTGTTGGCGAAGCTGACGATCTTGCCCTTGGCGTCGGTGAGACGGCCGTCCTCGAGGATCTGCAGCAGCATGTTGAAGAAGTCCGGGTGCGCCTTCTCGATCTCGTCGAAGAGGACCACGCTGTAGGGACGCCGGCGCACCGCCTCCGTCAACTGGCCGCCCTCGTCGTAGCCGACGTAGCCGGGCGGTGAGCCCACCAGGCGGGCAGTACTGTGACGCTCCGCGAACTCCGACATATCCAGCCGGATCAGGGCATCCTCGTTGTCGAACAGGAAGGCCGCCAGCGAACGCGCCAGCTCGGTCTTGCCGACCCCGGTTGGTCCCAAGAAGATGAAGGAGCCGATCGGTCGGCGAGGGTCCTTGAGCCCGGCCCGAGCCCGCCGGGTTGCCTGGCAGACGATCTTGACCGCCTCCTCCTGGCCGATCAGGCGCTTGTGTATCTCCGCCTCCATGCCCAACAGCCGCTTGGTCTCCGCCTCCACCAGCCGGCTGACCGGGATTCCGGTCCAGGAGGAGACGATGTCGGCGATGTTCTCCTCGTCGACCCGGGGCACGGTCTTGCCCAGCTCGTCACGCCAGGCGGCCTCCTCCACTGCGTACTCGGCACGCAGCGGCTTGGCCTCTTCCTCCAGCTTGTTGGCTTCCTCGTAGTCCTGCTTTTCGACCGCCTCGTCCTTGCGCGTCTGCAGCGAGCGCACATGCCGCTGCTTCGCCCGCAGCTCGGGAGGGGTAGTGGTCAACTTCATCCGGACCCGCGCCGAAGCCTCGTCGATCAGGTCGATCGCCTTGTCGGGCCACGATCGGTCGTTGACGTAGCGACCTGAGAGTTCGGCGGCGGCGCGCACCGCCGCGTCGGTGATGGTGACGCGGTGATGCTTCTCGTAAAGGCTGCGCACGCCGGTGAGGATCTCGACCGTCTCCTCCAGCTTGGGCTCTTCGACGAAGACCGGCTGGAAGCGTCGCTCCAGGGCGGCGTCCTTCTCGATGTACTTGCGGTATTCGTTCAGGGTGGTGGCGCCGATGCACTGGATCTCGCCTCGGGCCAGAGCAGGCTTGAGGATGTTGGCAGCATCGATGGCCCCCTCGGCGGCGCCGGCTCCGACCAGGGTGTGGAGCTCGTCGATGAAGAGCACCACCTCCTTGGAGGAGCGGATCTCGTCGAGGATCTTCTTGAGGCGCTCCTCGAACTCTCCGCGGTACTTGGTGCCGGCCACCAGTGCGCCCATGTCCAGGGTGAGCACCCGCTTGTTGGCCAGTGATTCGGGGATCTCCTGGTGGACGATGGCCTGGGCCAGCCCCTCGGCGATCGCGGTCTTGCCGACCCCAGGCTCTCCGATCAGGGCCGGGTTGTTCTTGGTCCGCCGGGAAAGGATCTGCACCACCCGCTCGATCTCCATCTCCCGCCCGATCACGGGATCGAGTTGGTTCTTGGTGGCGAGCTCGGTCAGGTCGCGGCAGAACTGATCCAGCAGTGGGGTTTTGCTGGACTTCTTGCGCTCGGGGGGTGGCTCATCCTCGAGCCCCTGCTCCTTGAGCAGCGAGTCCAGCTCGTGGCGGACCTTGTCCAGGTTGGCCCCGAGGTCCTCGAGCACGTGGGCGGCGATGCCCTCACCCTCGATCAGCAGTCCCAGCAGCAGGTGCTCGGTGCCGACATAGGTGTTGTTCATCCGCTTGGCCTCTTCGAAGGCGATCTCGATCACCTTCTTGACCCGAGAGGTGGGGATGATCTGCTGGACGATGATCCGCTCGTTGCGGCCCAGCACCGAGTCGATGGTGTCGCGGACCTTGTCGATCTCGACGCCCAGGTTGGCCAGCACCTTGGCGGCCAGGCCCTCGCCCTCGCGGAGCAGCCCCAGCAGGAGATGCTCGGTCCCGATGTAGGAGTGGTGGGACTTCTCAGCCTCGTCCTGAGCCAGGGTCAGGACCTTCTTCGCTTTCTCCGTGAAGCGCTCAAACGGATACACGGACGATCTCCTAGAGCCCGAATGGAAGGACGGTCGACAGCGCTTGCTGCCGCCATGGCTGGAATGGCTCGGGGCTCGAGACGAAGCCGATCACCCCCGCATTATGCCCAATTCAACCTGGAGCAACCCGGCCGTCACTCCGTGTTCACCGGGTCGTACAGAATTGCGCCCGGCTGAAGTGGGCCGAAGCTGGGAGCTGCCTGTGCCGCTCTGGTGGTCGCGGCTAGGTGTCCAAGTCCGTCCCCAGTCTCGTGAGCTCCGGCCCGAACGGACACCTCGGGCTCCGGCTCCCCCCAGTGGGCATCACCAAGACCGAGGCTGTGTTGCTGAGCGTCCAGCTCGACACCGTGGCGAGACCTGGGATCGGCCCTAGGTATCCGCCTCTTCGCTGTCGGCGGCCTCGGCTTCCTCGGTTGAAGCTCCGGGCGAAGACGCATCCTCATCTTCTTTCACCGTCACGGACTCGTCCACCGCTTGGTCCGCAGCAGCGTCAGCCTCTTCTTCGTCCGGGCTCGTTTCCTCAGTCGACTCGTTCGAAGCCTCGGCTGTGGTCTCAGCCGGGGCCTGAGTGGACGAGGCGGCCTCTGAACCGCTTGCCTCGTCTTGCTCTGAAGCCGCCTTCACGCTCGCTTTTGCCCTGGTGCGCTTGGGCTTAGGAGGGGGCTCGGGGGTCTCATCGTCCTCGGCGTCGGGCTCGTAGTCGGCGACCGCGGCATAGCCGTCACCCCCGCCAGCTTCCTCCGGCGGTAGGTGAGCAGGCCGCGGCAGAAGCTGGCGGTAGGAGAGGGAGATCCGGCGGCGGGTACGATCCGCCTGCAACACGATGACCTTGACGGTGTCGCCGACCCGGAGCACATCCTCGGTGCGCTCGACGTGCTCCCAGGAGAGTTCACTGATGTGGAGCAGACCCTCGACGCCATCAGCGATCTGCAGAAACGCCCCATATTTCTTGGTCTTGGTGACGGTTCCCTCGATCTCCGTGCCGGCTGGGAAGCGCGCCTCGATGCTGTCCCAAGGATCGTCGCTCATCTGTCGCAGCGAGAGCGAGATCCGCGAAAGCTCGGGGTCCAGCTTGATGACCTTGACGGTCACCTCGTCGCCCACCGCAAGCATGTCGGAGACATTGCTGACCCGGTCCCAGGAAAGTTCACTGATGTGGATTAGCCCATCAGCACCGCCCAAATTGATGAAGGCTCCGTACGAGGTGAGCCCACTGACCCGCCCGGTGATCACGTCGCCGACGCTGAGTCGTTCGAAGAGCTCCTCGCGCTGCCGGGCTCGGTCCTCATCCTGAGCCGCCCGCTGGCTGACGATGAGGCGATTGCGCTTGCGGTTGACCTCGAGGATCTTGACCATGATCTGCTGCCCGACCAGGTCCATAAGGTTGCCGGAGTGGGTGCGCGCCACCTGGGAGCTGGGCAAAAAGCCTCGCAAACCCATGATGTTGACGATCAAGCCGCCCTTGTTCTGCTCGCGAACCTCGGCCTCGACCCCTTCCCCCGAGCTCTCCTTCTCGGCCGCCTTGGCCCAGATCCCCTCGGCTCGGGCTCGGCGCAGGCTGAGCACCACGTTGCCGTCTTCGTTCTCGGATTGGAGGACGTAAACCTTGATCCGGTCCCCGGGATTGAGGACCACGGATTCCTCAGCCCGCCCAGTCAGCTCACGATTTGAGATGACACCTTCAGACTTGGCGCCGATGTCGACCAAGACCTCGTCGGGGTCGACTCTGACCACGGTGCCGTCGACGATGTCCCCGTAGGTCAAGGTTCGGATGGATTCAGCGCTGGTGCGCAGGTACTCCTCCATGGAACTGAACACGGTCAGATCCTCGGTGGGTGCCTCAGTGGCGAGCTCGGACAACTGCCTGTTGAATCCTCCAGAGAAGTGTCACCGGCACGCTAAATCAGTGCGCCAGCGCGGGCGAGAGTATACCAGCGATCCCAGCGAGATCCGCGATATCGTGGTGGCGGTTCGCGAAGGCTCGTGAGGCACTGCCACGCGGAGTGGGAAACTGGCAGCGGATTCAGCCTAGCGCCGTTGGGAAAAGCAGCGCCAGACAAGTTAGGAGAGCCGAGTGAGCGTAGCCCCGACCCAACAGATCTACCAATATCGTGAAGTCGAGACTTTGGACGAGGTGAACCGTCTGGCGGAGGAAGAGGGGTTCGACCTCTTCCAGACCGTCGCCGTCGACGGCAAGCTCCATTTCGTGGTCCGCCGTGTGCGGGACTCCGAAATTGGCCGGCGAGTCGGCTTCACCGGTGCGGTGGAGAGCGCCTCCGAGCGCTAATCGGCGCTCACCACCACCTTCATCGCCAGGTCCAGAGCCGGGGCGCTCTGAGTCAGGCGCCCGACGGAGATGTACTGGGGCCGGGCGGCGGCATATTGACTCAGATTCTCGAGGTCGACCCCGCCACTGATCTCGATCTCGGACCGGCCCGCAACCAACTTCACCGCCTCGGCCGCCGCATCAGCGGTGAAGTTGTCCAGCAGTAGCCGTCCTACGTCAAATTGGAGCGCCACCTCCAGCTCTTCCTTGGACCGCACCTCGACCTCCAAGTCCCGGGCCAGATGTCGAGCTCGGGCACGTGCCAGGGCTTCCGCCAAGCCTCCAGCCAGATCCGAGTGGTTGTCCTTAATCAGGATGGCGTCGTAAAGGCCCATCCGGTGATTGCGCGCGCCGCCAGTGCGGGTGGCGTACTTCTCCAGGACCCGCAAGCCGGGGATGGTCTTGCGGGTGTCCAGGATCACCACCCCGTAAGTGCTGGCCACGGCTACGAATTTGGCGGTAAGGCTAGCGATCCCGGACAGGTGCTGCAGGAAGTTGAGAGTGCTCCGCTCCCCCACCAAGATGCCTTGGGCCGGGCCCTCGACCCGGATGGCGACGCTTCCCTCCGAGAGGCGGTCGCCATCTTGCATCAGCTGGATGCAGCTGATCTCGGGGTCCACCTGGCGGAAGACCTCCCTGGCCAGTGTGACTCCACAGAGGACACCGTCCTCCCGGGCCACCACCTGTGCCTGGCAGCGCTGGCCGGGGTCGACCACCGCGGCTCCGGTGAGATCGCTGCCCCGCCAGTCCTCGGCCAGGGCCCTCGCCGCCTGGGCCTCTACCTCAGCCGCTTCGAGCTGGCTCAACCGGCCTGAATTCGAGTGGCGCCCCGCGCCTCTGAATGACCGCTCCCAGGTACCTGTCCTCGGGGTCGGGGTGATCGCTGCGGGAGTGAGCCCCTCGGCTCTCTTCCCGGAAGCTGGCAGCCTCTACCAGCAGCTCGCTCACACCGAGCATGCCCCGAAGCTCAGTGAGGCGGGGATCCACTGGAGCCCCGGGTAGGGTCCCGGCCAGGACTTGGAGCCGGGCTCCGGCGCGGGCCAGCCCCTGCTTCTCGCGCATGATTCCGGCACCGCTCCACATCGCTTCCTGCAAGATGAGCCGCGACGCAGCAAGGTGCTCGGGATTCACATCCTCGAGGTCCTGGTCTCGAGTTGGCTCAGGTGGTGCTAGCCGCGCCCTCTCGCCCTCTCCTAGCACCGCCTCCACCGCTCGAGCCGAGAAGACCAGCGACTCCAGCAGGCTGTTGCTGGCGAGCCGGTTGGCTCCGTGGACCCCGGTCGAGGCGACCTCCCCGGCCGCGTATAGCCCGGGGACCGTGGTGGCACCGTGGAGATCGGTTCGGACTCCGCCCATCTGGTAGTGGGCGGCCGGTGCCACCGGGATTGGCTCACTGGTGATGTCAATTCCGTGGCTGGCACAGGTGGCGGCGATACTGGGAAAGCGGACGCGGGCCTGGCTGGCGCCGATCGGTCGCAGATCGAGCCAGACGTGGTTCAGCCTTCGCTCCTCCATGCGCTGGCTGATGGCTCGAGCGACTACGTCGCGGCCCGCCAGCTCTCCGGCTGGGTCAGCCGCAAAGAGAAACCGCTCGCCGGAGTCATCCACCACCAGCGCCCCCTCGCCCCTCACCGCTTCCGAGATGAGGAACGGGGGTGCCCCGGGCAGTGCCAGGGCGGTCGGGTGGAACTGCACGAACTCCAGGTGGGCTATCTCAGCCCCGGCTTGGTGGGCCAGCCAGACGCCATCGCCCGTTGATGGCGGCGGGTTGGTGGTGTAGCGATAGCAGCGACCCAGGCCGCCGGTGGCAAGTAGCACCGCCCCCGCCTCCAGGCGACGGATTGTGGGCCGACGGATCGCGATCGACTCCACCCCCCAGCAGCGGCCATCGCTGATCAGCAGGCGCCGTACCAGCTGTTCCTCCAAGATCAGCGAAACCGAGCCGGCGGCGCGGGTCGCCAGCAGGTCCTCAACTTCTCGGCCGGTGGCATCGCCCCCGGCGTGGACGATCCGGGAGCGGGAGTGGGCCGCCTCCCTGGCCACCAGCAGGACTCCGTCCTGCGTGTCGAAATGGACGCCCAGCTCGATCAGCTCCCGGATGCGGCCAGGGCCCTCCTCCACCAGGACCGCCACCGCCTGGGGATCACACAGCCCTCTTCCCGCCGCCAAGGTGTCGGCGGCGTGAAGCGCCGGACTGTCGCCGGGATCGACCGCGGCGGCGATGCCGCCCTGGGCGTAGCGGCTGCTGGACTCCTGCAAGGTGGCCTTGGTCAGCACCGCGACCTTGAGTCCGGCCTGGGCAGCTTTGACAGCCGCGAAGAGGCCGGCGATCCCGCTGCCGACCACGACCAGGTCGAAGCGCTCCGGCGACGTCTCGACACTCACCGCTCGTGGCACCGCTCAGTTGCTCGGGTGCGGCGGGGAGCCGAGCAGCGCGGTGTCGATCAGGCGCACCGCCTCGACCTTGGCCGCCACCATCACCCGCGACTTCGGGGTGGCCACCTCGACCGGCCGAAAGTCGACGGGATCCACCACCGCAGCGTAGTCGAGTCGGGCCCCCGGTTCCGACTCGATCACCTGGGCGGCCGCCTGCGCCAGCTCTGGTCCGGAGACGACGCCCGAGGTAAACGTCTCACTAGCTTTGATCAGGGCCCTTGAGAGCGATAGCGCCGCCTCGCGTCCGGCCGGACTCAGCAGCTGGTTACGGCTGCTTGCCGCCAGCCCGTCTGGTTCCCGCACGGTCGGACAGACGACCACCTCGATGCCAGTGTCCAGGTCCTTGGCCAGGCTGCTCACCACCGCCACCTGCTGGGCGTCCTTCTCCCCAAAGTAGGCACGGCAGGGACCGGTGGCGGCGAAGAGCTTGGTGACCACGGTCGCCACCCCCACCAGATGTCCCGGCCGTGAAGCCGCCTCCCAGAGATCCCCGCCTGAGCTGACCATGACCCTGGTCGCGAACCCCTTGGGATAGAGGGTGTCGACGGCGGGGTCGTAGCAGGCGTCGACCCCGAGTTGGCCGAGCTGCTCCAGGTCCGCCTCCAGCTGCCGGGGGTAGCTGGGGTAGTCGACCCCTGGCCCGAATTGCAGGGGGTTGACGAAAATCGAGACCACCACCCGGTCGCAGGCCTTCTCGGCCGCCGCAATCAGCGCCCGATGCCCGGCGTGCAGAGCCCCCATGGTTGGAACCAGGCCGACCAGCTGATCCGCCTTCCTCCAGCCCGCCGTCAACCACCGCAGCTGCTGGGGGGTCTCGATCAGGACGGGGACACCGCTTTGTGCTGGCGCCCCGGGGTCAGCCATAGCTGTGCTCAGGGTCGGGAAAGCTGCCGGCCTCGACCTCGGACTGGAAGCGGGCGGCCGCCTCGGCCATCTCCTCTCCCATGTTGGCGTACCGCTTCACGAACTTGGGGACGGCACCCACCTTGAGTCCCAGCATGTCGTGCACCACCAGCACCTGCCCGTCGCAGCCCGCCCCGGCCCCGATCCCGATGGTGGGGATCGAGCTGCTCATGGTCAATTCAGCTGCCAGCTGCGCCGGCATCCCCTCCAGGACCACCGCGAACGCTCCCGCCTCCTCCAGGCCGGTGAACGCCGAGCGGATCCGGGCCGCCCCGACGTCGCTCTTGCCCTGGGCCCGGAGCCCGCCCATGGGATGCACGCTCTGAGGCGTCAGTCCCAGGTGTCCCATCACCGCAAAGCCCCGCTCCACCAGATGGGCGACGACCTCGATCATGGGCCCGCCGCCCTCGAGCTTGACCGCCTGCACCCCACCCTCCTTGAGAAAGCGACCGGCCGACCTGGTGGCATCGTCCAGCCCCAGGTGATAGGAGAGGAACGGCATGTCCCCCACCACCAGCGCCCGGGTGACTGCCCGGGACACCGCCCTGGCGTGATGGATCATGTCGTCGAGGGTGACCGGGATGGTGTCGGGGGCGCCGTCCCGCAGATGGTGGCCGAGGATGACCCCACCGAGCGAGTCGCCCACCAGCAGAACCGGGATTCCCGCCCGGTCGAGCCAGCTGGCGGTGGTGAAGTCATATGCGGTTAGGGCCGCGAAGCGCTTTCCCTCCCGCTTCCAGCGGGCGAGGTCGGTGATTTGGATTGGCTTGCGCGCGACGGAAGGCTCATCCACTATGCGGGTCTCCTTTTCCGGTTGGGTCGGCCGGCAGCTGCCTGGCCGCCTCCTGGATCGATACGTACAGATCTCCCAGAGCCGGGTTGAGCCGGCTCAGGGCGTCGATGTGAGCGTCGATGGTGCCAGAGTCCTGGCGTTGCCCCGGTCCGGTCAATGCCAGCTCGGGACCTAGCCGCTCGACGTTCCGTGCACTGGCAAGATGAAGGGCCCGAAACCCGGCCCTAAGCTCCTCCTCCCCTCCCGCCACTGTCCCCAGGCGCTCAGATAGCCCCTCCAGCAGCACCGGCAAGACCCCGGCGAACACGGCCGCGGCGTGATAGAGGGGACGATTCAGATCGGCCACCTCCACCGTCTGGCAGGAGAGCCGGGCCGCCAGGTCGAGGAGTGGCTGGCGCGCGCTGGCCTCAGCCTCGATCGAGATGAAGGTGCCATCGAGACAGGACGGGTCGCCGTCGGGGACCGGAGCCAGGGGATGAAAGACGCCGAGCGCACAGCCCAGATGGCGCAGGGGCGTTAGGGAGTCGACGCCCTGGATGCCGGCGCAGTGGGCCACCACGCGCCGGGATAACCGCTCCGCCGCATCCAGATCGCGACCGGCGCTGAAGGCCAGGCCCTCGAGTTCGGCGTCGGGGACGGCCAGCAAGGTCAGCGCCGCCCCGGCGATGACCTCGGAGGGACGGACCAAGACCGTCCAACCCAATTCCGCTGCCAGCGACTGAGCCCGCGACATCGATCTTGAGCAGAGCAGCCCGGGTGGCGCGCCAGCTGCCACCAGGCGGCGGGCAAGTGCCTGGCCCATCCGCCCCGCGCCGACGATTCCGATCTCGACTTCCGTCTCGGTCACCTCAGGGATCCAAGCGGATTGAGGCCGGTCCTCTAGGCCCGAAGGGCCAAGATCATGGTAAGCGCCCGACCTGAATGGGATACCGCACCCCTGTCCAGCATCAGCTGGCGGCCGGCTGCTCCTCCTCGACCTGCTGGATCAGCTGATCCATCTCGGCTCGGTCCATCGACTCCACCTGGATCAGGTGATCGGCCAGCGCCTGCAGGGTGTGACGGCGCAGGGTCAGCACCTTCTTGGCGGTGAGGTAGGCGTTGTCCACCAACGAATGGACCTCCTGGTCGATCTCACCGGCGACCTCTTCTGAGTAATTGCGCTGCTCGCCCAGGTCGCGGCCCAGGAAGACCAGCTCTTCCTTGGTGCCGAAGGCGAGCGGCCCCAGCTTCTCGCTCATCCCCCACTCGGTGACCATGCGCCGGGCCAGCTTGGTGGCCTTGCCGATGTCGTCGGAGGCTCCGGTGGTGATGTTGGCGTCGCCCAGCAGGAGCTCCTCCGCCACCCGGCCGCCCAGGATTCCCGCCAAGGTGTCGGTAAGTTCGGCCTTGCTGACCAGGACCTTGTCGTGCTCCGGAAGCTGCATGGTCCAGCCCAGTGCCATCCCCCGGCTGACGATGCTGATCTTGTAGGGAGGATCGCAGTTGGGCAGGCTGCGCATGACCAGGGCGTGTCCCATCTCGTGGTAGGCGATCACCGACTTCTCCTCGTCGGTGATCCGCCGGGACTTGCGCTCGGGGCCGGCGATGACCCTGGCGATGGCCTCCTCCAGCTCCTGCATGCCGATCACTTTCTTGTTCTGCCGGGCGGCAAGGATGGCGGCCTCGTTGATGAGGTTGGAGAGGTCGGCACCGCTGAAGCCGACGGTCTGCTTGGCCACCACCTCGAGGTCGACGGCAGTGTCGAATGGCTTGTTGCGAGCGTGCACCTTGAGGATGGCGTCCCGGCCCCGGATGTCGGGCCGGTCCAGGGTGACGTGGCGATCGAAACGCCCCGGGCGGAGCAGGGCGGGGTCGAGAACGTCGGGCCGGTTGGTGGCGGCGATCACGATCACGTGGGTGTTGGTCTCGAACCCATCCATCTCGACCAGGAGCTGGTTCAGGGTCTGCTCGCGCTCATCGTGGCCACCGCCGAGGCCGGCGCCGCGCTGGCGGCCGACCGCGTCGATCTCGTCGACGAAGACGATGCAGGGACTGTTCTTTTTGGCCTGGTCGAAGAGGTCACGGACCCGACTGGCGCCGACGCCCACGAACATCTCCACGAACTCCGACCCGGAGATGCTGAAGAAGGGGACCCCTGCCTCACCGGCGACCGCCTTGCTGAGCAACGTCTTACCTGCTCCAGGAGGCCCGACCATGAGGACTCCCTTGGGGATCCGGGCTCCCAGCGCGGTGAAGCGCTCTGGATATTTGAGGAACTCAACCACCTCGCTGAGCTCCTGCTTGGCCTCGTCGACCCCGGCGACGTCGACGAAGGTAACCTCGGGCTTGTCGCCGGCGACCAGCCGGGCCCGGCTGCGCCCGAACGATAGGGCCTGGTTGTTTCCGCTCTGACTCTGGCGGAGCATGAACCAGATGAAGGCCAGGATCACCAAGACGATGATCAGGTTGGGCAGGATCAGGGTGAGGAACACGTTGTCTGAACTTGGCGCCTGAATCGAGTAGTTGGTATAGCCGTACTTGCTGAACAGGCTAGTCGGGTCGGTGCTGTCAATGACGGACTGGTACTCGTGCCCACTGACCGTGTACCAATCCACCGACTCCTCGGAGTTGACCACCTGCGCCTCGTATTTCGAGGAACCTGAGATGATCGGCTGCCCCGAAGGTACCTTCTTGCCCTCGGATTTCAGCTGGTAATTGGCCAGCGCCTGTTGGAGCTGGCCCGTCGAGCGCGTGGGCAGGTTCTTGGTCGGAGTTACTCGCCACGCCAGGACCGCAATCACGAGGAGGGCAAGGAGAAGGACCGTGTAGGCAATGGCCCTGCGCTGGCGTGGCATCTCGCCGATTGTACCCAGTCATCTGAAAGCCTCCCTTCGCGGAAGTTCCCGAGTCGAAGTTCGTAGAGGCCAGAGCCACGGTTCCACCCACCGCCAGTGCGGGCCTGGACTTGAATTAGCGCCTGCTGCCGTCAGGCAGATGGGGCGCGGAAGTAGTGACCCTCGTCCAGGTCCTCGAGGAGCCCCGGCTGCGTCGGTTGCCAATCCAGCATCCCCCGGGTCAGCTGGCTCGAGGCAGGACTGTCGGCGGCGAGAAACTCAGCTAGCCACGTGAAGTGCTCGTGGGCGTCTCCGGGCTCAATGGAGACCACGGGCAGGCCCAGGTGGCGGCCAATGACCTCTGCGATATCTCGTACCGGCACGCCCTCATCCGCGACGGCGTGGAGCGTGGAACCCGCTGGGGCCTGATCGATTGCGAGCTTGAAGAGGTGCGCAGAGTCGAGTCGATGCACGGCCGGCCAGCGGTTAGTCCCGTCGCCGATGTAGCCCGAGACCCCCTTGGCGCGCGCGATCCCCACCAGGGCCGCGATGAATCCGTGGTCGCCGTCGCCGTGGTTGGTCGGAGGGAGTCGCACCACCGACGCGCGAACGTTGCGGGAAGCGAACGAGAGCACCAACTCCGCGGTGGCCCATCGGGTCCGCGGGCCTATCCCGACAGCCGCCACGGCCGGGCCTGACCCGTGACCGTCCCGTTCGGTCACCACCCGCCCCGGACAGAGTCCGAGCGTCCCTGAGGCGATGAGCAGCGGTCGACCTGAACCAGAGAGCGCCTCGCCGAACGTCTCGACGGCACGGCGGTCAGCGTCGGCCGCGCCCTGGAAATCCCCCGAAAAGGCGCTCTCATGTTTGAACGCGAGGTGGATGACGCCATCAGACTCAGCGGCGGCGCTCCTCAGGGTGTCGAGATCATCGAGAGTTCCGCGTTGCACGTCCACCCCGGCTGCGACAAGCGCGGCCGCTGAGGCGTCCGATCGAGCCAGCCCGACCACCTGGTGACCAGCGCCGATGAGCTCTGGAACCACGGCAGAGCCGATCCACCCGGACGCGCCGGTGACGAATACGCGCATAACAATGTCCTCCACTTTGCGGAAACCTGAAACACCAATGTCGGCACTCGGATGTCAGCCACTGACATCACTATAGCAGAGCATGTCAGCGGCTGTCATCACTTAGGATTGCGCCATGGGACGCTGGGAGCCGGATGCGCGAGGTCGACTTGAGAAGGCCGCCCTTGACCTCTACGGCGAGAACGGATTCGACAACACCACCGTCGCCGAGATCGCCGAGCGTGCCGGGCTGACCGAGCGGACTTTCTTCCGGCACTTCACCGATAAGCGCGAGGTCCTGTTCGCGGGTGCCGGCGCACTGCAGGAGTTGCTCGTGAACACCGTCATCGGTGTACCCAACTCCACAGCGCCGATCGCCGCTGTCGCCGCGGGTCTCGAGGCTGGCGCGGCCCGCCTCCAGGAGCGCCGCGAATTCGCCATCCAGCGCCAAGCCGTGATTACCGCGAACTCGGAGCTCCAGGAGCGCGAACTGATCAAACTCGCGACGTTGGCGGCGGCTCTTGCCGACGCTCTCCGCCGGCGCGGCGTCAAGGACCCGACCGCAAGTTTGGCCGCCGAAGTCGGTATCGCGGCCTTCAAAGTCGCATTTGAACGGTGGATCAACGTGGCCAACCGCCGGGACTTTCCCCGCCTCATCAGAGACTCCCTCAGCCGACTGGTCGACGTCGCCCAGGGGGCGTGATTGCCTGCGTGGAGTGGCGGCCCCAAGCCGGAGCTGGCCGGGATCTCGAACGTGATCAATCCCCGCTCAGTCAACTATCTCGTCATGCGGAGCCCCGCAGATGTCCCAAATGTCCGGCAGCTGGGCCTCCACAGGGGCCAGCACGTGCGGTTCCGCGCAGGAACAATCGGGAGCACGAAGGTGGCCGGGATGCCATCCCCCGCTGAAATCCGAAGTGCCACTTTGAGTAGAGCAACTGCATAGCGCATGCCCTCTGCAGCCCTATGCATCGCCGAGCCCGTGCAAGACTCGACCGCGAAGCCGCAGCTAAAGGCCCATGCGCGGCGACCGCCTGCATCGTGCCGCATCGGGCAGGGTGGGTAGGTCACGAGAAAAAGTCCCGAGAAACCCCGATCTTCGACTTCGGCCCCAACGCGAAATTGTGGCGGTACCTGGATTCGAACCAGGGACACCTCGGTTATGAGCCGAGCGCTCTAACCCCTGAGCTATACCGCCTGGACACGCGGCCTAGAAGGGGGAGCGTTGCGGCGCCAAGATTCGAACTTGGGACCTTCGGGTTATGAGCCCGACGAGCTGCCACTGCTCCACGCCGCGCCGAGATTGTACCCGACCCGCCGCAGAACGTCAAAACCTCTATCAGGCGCGCGTGCTGGCACGATCGAGGCCCTGGCACGCTGTGAGTCGTCTAGGTTCAGTACCAGTGCCACGCCGGTCGGGAGGCGAGGGCTGGGGCCGGCTGTGTAGCCGCGGGTTGGTCCACCGAAATCTCCTGCCCGGTCAACCCCTCGATCGACGCCATGATCCCCTCGGTCACCGTGCGCATCCGCGCCGCCCCCGAGTCGGCCGTGTCCGACCGCGTCGGCATCAGCGGGGAGCCGAAGTGCACCTCGAAGTGACCCTTTTTGGGCCACGGCGAGCCGGCGGGCATGGCAGCGAACGTTCCCAATACTCCGACCGGGAGAACCGGCACCCCGGCCGCCACGGCCAGGTGGGCGACCCCGCGCTTGCCACTCCTAAGTTGGCCGTCGGGGCTGCGGCCGCCCTCGGGAAAGACGATGATGTTCCAGCCCTCTGCCAGCAGGCCGCGCAGCGTCCGCAGCGACTGCCTTGACGCCCGTCGCCGCTCTACCGCGATCGCGCCCAGAGCCAACGCCACCATTACCCCCTTCCAGGGGGCATCGAAAAAGTAGTCCGATGCCGCAGCCACCAGGGTGCGCCGCCGCAAGCGTGGCGGCAGTGCCATCAGGATGGCGGGCGTGTCAAGGTGGGAAACGTGATTGGCCGCTATCAAGAAGGGCGGCCGCAGGCCCTTCAGATTCTCCAACCCGGTGACTTTGGTATGGCCGTAGTACTCGACGATGGGACCCAGAACAGCCCTGTCGAAGGCGGCCCGCACCCCGCGCGCGATAGGCCCGCGAGCCCAAGAGAGATCTCCGCCTGGCAGCTTTGTTCCCCTCGAGCCCGTCTCCCGCAAGCTGGTGGTTCGCATGAGTTGAACGCTGACCCCGTGTAGACGCGGATCTGCCAGACCCAGGAAACTTTGAGTATAGGTGAGGCGCAGAAGCAACGAGCTTAGGCGTTCATTTGACCCGATAGAGCACGCCCAGCTGTGGCGGAGCCAGTCAGCCCACGGGTGGTGGCGACTGCAGGTAGCCGTGCTCCGAGTACCAGTGCATCGCCCTTTTCACCGAAGTCTCGACTGGTGTGTAGGAGAAGCCCAGATCGCGGGCCGCCGCAGCACCGTCGTAGGCGTGGCCAAAGGCCAGGGTTCGCAGCATCTCCCGGCACACCGGCGGCCGTCGGCCCAGGATCCCAAAGGCAGAGCCGATCACCGAGCCCGCCGCCACCGCCGGAGCGGAGGGAAGGTAATGCACCGGGTAACTGCGCCCGGTCACCCTGGCCACGATCTCGACCAGCTCGCCGATCGGCCGGGCCGGGCTACTGATTACGTAGCGTCTCCCCGAAACTCCCCGGCCAGCCGCCAGGACGTGGGCCTCGGTGCAATCGGCGATGTCGACGAGGCTGGCTCTGGTCCGAATGAACCATCGCAATCTCCCATTGGCATAGCTGATCAACCATCGAGCGGTGCCTGATGCCCGACCTGGTCCCTGGACCGAGGATGGGTTGACGCAAATCAACTCGATTCCCAAGCTGCCGGCAGTGCGTATGGCAGCCCGCTCAGCCAGGTACTTGGAGCGCTCATAGGCGGACAGAAACCAGCCACGGTGGGTGCTGGATTCGCTGCCGATCGACCCCTTGGCTTCGCCCAAAGTGGCCGCGGAAGACGTGTACACCAACTTTGGGACTCCTGCTCGCACCGCAGCCCGAATCAGTCGCACGGTGCCGTCAACGTTGACGCGGAAAAGCGGCTTGGGATCCGGCATGCAGAAGTGATTGATCCCGGCTGCATGAAAGACCAGGGTGCAGCCGGAAATTGCTGGTGCCAGATCGCGATCGTCGAGGAGGTCGCCCGGGACCGGGACCGCCCCCAGCTTCTGGACTTGAACTGCGGCCTCCTTGCTCCGCACCAGGGCGCGAACCACGACCCCCTCTGAGAGCAGTCGCTCGAGGAGGGCGCCGCCGACGAATCCGGTGGCGCCGGTGAGGAAGACGGGGCCAGTCACCGCCTCAGGTGGCGTCGCGGTCCTGCCCCAGGCTGGCATCGGACCACCTATATAGGTAGTGGGCGGCCGAGGCCACGGTCACCGCCACCGCCAACCAGATGGCCCATTGGTCGAGGCCGAGTGGCCCCAGCTTGGCGTTGACGTCGAGGATGGTCAGGAGGATCGCGAGGAACTGCAGAGCGGTCTTGCCGCGTCCCAGCTCCGATGACTTGACCAGAACGCCGCTCACCGCCACCGCGCCCCTCATGCCCATGATCGTCAGCTCTCTGGCGATGATGATCAGGACCGCCCAGGCCGAGGCCCTGCCCACCCCCAGCAGGGCCACCAACGCCCCCGTCACCAGCACCTTGTCGGCGGTGGTGTCCAGAAAGCTCCCCGTGGCGGTTGTCACCTGCCACCGCCGAGCCAGGTAACCGTCCAGGTAGTCAGTGGCAGCGGCCACAGCGAAGGCCAGCGCGGCACCGAGATCGTGATCACCTAGCACCAACCAGACCACGACGGGGGTCAAGACCAGGCGCAAGCCGGTCGCGCTCGCGACTACGGTGGTCCGGGTCCGGGAGCGTGCCTGCGGCACCACGGGATTGGAGCTAAGGCTCCCAGCGTCGACCCGGCTCACGATTGCAACATCCGTCGTTCGGCTCGGATGGGGGCGCCCATGGACCAGGTTATGGTCTCACTCAGCCACTACCGGCGAGATCAGGGAGCGAACGGCCTCAGCATCGGGCAGCCCTAGCGCCTGCTGGGCCAGTCGCCTGGCGTCCGCGACAGCGATCTGGCGGATCGCCTCCTTGACCTCAGCCACCAGGGGCACAGCCACCGACAGCTCGCGGATGCCGAGCCCCACCAGCAGCGCCGCCGCGCCGCGCTGGCCCGCCAGCTCTCCGCAGACCGCAACCCGGCGCTTGAGGGTCTCAGCCCCTTCGACCGCGGCTCCGATCAAACGCAGCACCGCGGGATGGAGAGCGTCGGCGAGGGCCGAAACCTGGGAGTTGGTGCGATCGGCCGCCAGGGCGTATTGAGAGAGGTCGTTGGTGCCGATCGAGAAGAAATCGGCCTCCCGGGCAAGAACGCGGGAGGCCAGGGCCGCCGCCGGGATCTCGACCATGATCCCCACCTCCAACTCCCCCGGCTGCTCGGTCTCCCCTTCCGCGGCAAGTGCTGCCACGAGCGCGTGGCGGGCGGCTCTTAGTTCCGCTGCGGTGGCCACCATCGGGAACATGATCCGGACCGGATGATCCCGGGCTACTCGGACGGCGGCTCGGAGCTGGATTGAAAGCACCTCGGGCTGTGCCAGCCCCAGCCTCAGTCCTCGGACACCAAGAGCCGGGTTCTCCTCCGCAGCCTGCTCAAGGTAGGGCAGTTGTTTGTCAGCACCGACGTCGAGCGTCCGGATTGTCAGGGGACGCCCCTCAAGAGCAGTGGCGATGGCTCGGTAGGTGTCGGCCTGCGTCGCGACGTCGGGCATGGTCGCAGCTCTGAGGAACAGGAATTCGGTTCGCAGCAGCCCGACTCCGTCAGCCCCAGCCGCCCGCGCCTCTTGGGCTTCCTCGACCGACCCGATGTTGGCGAGGACATGGATGTGGACTCCGTCCCGGGTCACTGCCGGACGTTGGGAAGCAGACTGGGCTCGGGCGGCCGCCTTGGCCGCGGCCTCGGCTTCGCGCTTCGCCGCCCGGAGGAGGTCTCTACCTGGTTCCACAACCAGCGTTCCCCGGTCTCCGTCCAGCAGAACCGATGTGCCCACCCTTAGCTCCAGCAGTTGCGGACCAAGGCCGACCACCGCGGGGATGCCGAGAGCCCGGGCCAGGATCGCGGTGTGGGAGGTGGGCCCGCCCTCGGCGGTTGCGATTCCCTGCACCTGCTCCCGGTCCAGTCCGGCGGTGTCAGTCGGGGTCAGCTCGCGGGCGACGAGGATCCCCCGCCCGCTGACCGATGCAGTCCCCACACCCAGGAGGTGACCCAGCACCTTGCGGCTGACGCCCTCCAGGTCAGCCGCCCGTAACCGCATCCGCGGGTCCGCCATCCCCTCCCAGTCGCGGCGCACGCTCTCGACGGTCTGGGACCAGGCTTTGGCGGCGTTCTGCTTGTGCTCGGTGATCGCCAGCCGAGCGGGATCCAGGAGCTCGGGGTCGTCCAGAAACAGCAGCAGCGCGTCGACGATGGCCGCCTCATAGACGCCCGCCCTAGCGCGCGTGGAATTGCGCAGCGTCTCGAGATCGCCTCGGGTAGCCGTCCGGGCAAGGTCCAGCCTCTGCAGTTCGGGCGCCGGATCGGCACACAGCCCGTCGGGAATGGTGAACTGGACCTCGCCGAGAATCTGGACCGGTCCCACCGCAGTGCCTCTGGATGCGGCCAGCCCAGTCAGCTCACCCACTCGGTGGCTGCGACGCTTGGCTGGTGGCGCTACCGCTGGGGAAACCACGTCTCCGCCTTCTCCAGGCTCATCGAAGCGGCGCTCTGCCAGGCTCCGAAACGCCTCGATAGCCTTGGCGGCGTCGGGTCCGGAGGCCAGTAACCGCAGCTTGTCACCGCTGCGGATCTGCAGCCGGGCCAGGGCATTGAAGCTGCTGGCGCTTACCGGCCCCGCCCCTGTGGAGGCGTTGCTGGCCACAACGGTGGCGTTGAGTCCAGAACCGGCCTGAACTAGCCTGGCGGCGGGACGCGCGTGCAGGCCTAGCGGCAGGTCCACCGGCAGCACCAGCTCCAGACCTTGTACCGGAAGCTCAGCCTCGGGATTTGGCGCCGGCGGCGAATCCGGGCCGCTCAATTGGAGTGCCTTGGCGGCCAACGACCCTTGGGCCTCGGTTTGGACCTGCTCCAGGCCAGCCCCAATCCGGGCCGCGACGGCAGCCGCCACCGCGCCCTCGACCAGCGGCGCCGCGGTCAGCATCACCCGGCTCCGGCGCTCCTCGGGAAGAAACTCCAGCGCCATCTCGGCCGAGAGCAGCGCGCTCCCCAGATCCATGAGGACCAGCACTCCCATCTCCGACCAGGCCGCCTCGATGGCCCGAGCCACCCGGGCGGCATCGGTCCCCAGCGCCGTCTCGGGCGGCTCCATCCCGCCGGCGGCGACGATGCGGACCTCATCTCCAGCCATAGCTTGGGCCAGCTCCGCTACTCCCTCGGCCAAGAGTCGACTGTGGGAGACCAGAACCAACCCCACCCGTGGCTCCCCAGTCGGATCGGCCGGCTTGGCCTCATCTGCCACCGTAGGCCTTGTAGAGGATCTCGACGGGATGAACCGAGGCGACTCCAGTGCCGTGCGAGATCTGCCAGCGGCAGGTCTCGCTGTCGCACAGGACCAGGTCAGGCTGGACCTCACTTATGTCACCGAAGAGGGGTGCTCCCACCCGCATCGCGATGTCGTACTTCTCGACCTTGGTGCCGTAGGTCCCGGCGATGCCGCAGCAGCCGCGATCGAGCTCCACCAACTTCAAACCCGGGACCAAGGAGAGGATGTCAAGAACGGGCTTGCCGATCTGCTGGTTCTGCTGCTGGCAAGGGGCGTGGTAGGCGACGGTGAGCGGCACTTCGACGAAATCGGTGCGGAGCTCCCCTGCGTCGTGGCGTGCCCGCAGGAATTCAAAGATGTCGTAGGTCCGGCTCGCGAGATCCTCCAGCGAGCGGTCCTCGACACCCAGGATCTCGATCGCTTCCCGCTTGACCATGAGGCCACAGCTGGTGGATGTCGCGATCACATCCAGCCCGGCCAGGTCAGGCTTCGAGAGCTGCGAGGTGAGGCGACGGATGTAATCGCGGGCAGCCGGGTAAAGTCCGTTGGATTGCAAGGGCAGACCACAGCATCCTTGCCGCGGGACCTCGACCTGGAACCCGTTGTGCTCCAGCACCGCGATGGTAGCCAGCCCCACCCGGGGCTCGAAGTAGTTGGTGCTGCAGCCGTGGAAGTACACCACCCGTCGGGTGGTCGGGCGCCTCGGTCGTCTGCGTTGCAACCGGTACTGCAGCGTGCGGGTTGTGGCTCTCGGCACTGGCGCCAAACGGTGGATCCCAACCATCCGCTGGCCCACCGCCCGCAGCAGCTGATTCGACATCGCCCAGTTGAAGAGCGGGGCCACCGGTCGGGCCAGTCGGCCCATGACCTCGGGACGGGCGATCAGCTGGTCGCGGAGCCTGCCGCCGTGCTCGACTCTGAGCTGGGCCTTGGCTCGGGAGTTGATCTCGGCAATCCGCACTCCCTGGGGGCAGACTCGGGTACAGATGCCGCAGCCGGAGCAGTAATCGACCGAATGGTCGGGGGAATGCCCGCCGGTCCGGAACCGCTCCGCCTGGGGGCCGACGGTCTTGGGCCCCAGGAACAGCCCGGTCACCTCCATCACGGGGCAGGCGCTCTCGCAGATGGTGCACTTCACGCACTGATCGAGGGACCCGCGGACCCACTCCACCGGACTGACCTCAACCCCGGTCAACGAGCCGCCTCCAGGATGGCGTCAGCGGCGCGGACTGCCGTGACCACGCTGATTCCCTCACCCGACTTCTCGCGCCAGGGCTGGGCTCCGGCCAGCTCGGCACCCACCACATAGAGATTGTTGTAGATCACCTCCCCGTCGGGGTCGAGAGGACGCATCGATCGATCAACCCGCACCCCGGCGCGGTCGAAGGGCTGCTCCGCGAAGTAGTCGGATCCGAACCAGTCCTGAGGGTCTCGCGGCACGCCCGCGAGCGGCAGGTCGAAAATCGGTTCACGAGCCTGCCGCGCAGGGGTCACCTCGATACCGCCCGCTCCCACCCCACCCGTGGCCAAGACGAATGTCCCGGCCTGGTACTCCTCGACCCGGGGCGGCTGCGACGCCGTCACGGCGACCACCTCACCACCCCCGGCTTTGAAGCCGGTGGCGCTCTCGCCCAGGACCAGCCTGCCTCCGGCCCGACGCAAGGCTCCCTTGAGCAGGTCGAACAGTCGGAGCCCGGGGAGTGATGGTGGCAGAGTGGGGATCTCGAAGATGGGCCTCCCTATCTGGTCCTCGAGGTCGCGGCGCACGTCCCCCGACTGATCGCGCCCCAATATCGCCGGCAATCCCACCGCTGCCGCCCCGTCCAAGCCTGAGCGCAGGGACGCAGCCAGCAGGCGTCGAACTCCCGGCTGCTCAAGCTGGCGCCATAGCCGTTGAGGAGCGAGGTCGCTGGGGTCCCCGCTCCACTCCACCTCCAGCGACCGGACATCGAGTCCCCGCGAGGCGGCAGCCAGGTTGGCCGCCACCAGTTGCGGGAAGAAATCCCGGAATCCCCGGAGCGAGGCGATCAGGATCCGCGTCCCCGGTCCGACCTCTCCCGCGGCCATGGACTCGGGCACCAGGGCCGAGGGCCTCAGCGCCCCCAGGGCCGTGGGCAACAGCCGGTTGCGCTCGAGATCGCCCTGGTATCCCAGGTCCGCCACCGCCGTCTGGAACCACTCCAGGGCAGGTCGGACGTGCTGCACTCCAACCCGGGCGTAAGGATGCTCAGGGAGGTCGCTCACGAACTCGGGCAGCGTTCCCAGAGGGTCCTCCACCACCTGGGGGGCATAGCCCAAGAGGTCCAGGGTGCCGGGCGCCAGGCCCAGCGAGCCGGCTCCAGTGGCCACCACCACCACCTTGACCCCCGCCTGGGCCAGCCGGACCGCGGCGGTGAGACCCGCCGTGCCCGCCCCTATCACCAGGACCTCGGTCTTCACTCCGGTACCAACTCAGACCGACGGCGTCAGGCGGGAATGTGCTCGAGGTCGAGAATGCCCTGGAAGATCCAGGTGTCGAGCCGCGCCTGGCGCAGCTGCTGCCCCCAGAGCACCGTCTGCTGCCCCTTCCAGCGTTCCTGGGCGAAGCTGCCAAGCGCCTGGTTGGCTTGACCGCGATCGTAGTAGTTGTCGTGGTGCAGCAGGCCAGCGGCGCGGTAGCTGCAGAAGCCGCCTTGACACGGTCCCATCCCCAAGCGCAGGCCACGCCGCAGATCGTCGAGTTGCTGCTCCGGGCGCCGGGCAGCTGCGGAAAGGAGGTCGCCCTGGGTGACCAGCTCGCACTCGCAGATCACCGCGTCGTCGTGGACGCGCTCCTCCATCGACTCCTGGCGAGCGCCGAGCCAGTAGAAGTGGTGCCCCTCGCTATCGGGCAGGGGTACCTCAGCGGTTGTGCAGGCCGAATCCAGCTCGAGTTCGGCGCATACCGCGTCGACCGCGTCCTCAGCCATCAGCCGGAAGGTGGTGAACTTGCCGCCGGTGATGCTGATCAGGTGTCCCACTCCATCTACCTGACCGTGCTTGATGACCGAGTGGGAGCGGGTGACATCGCGAGTGTCCTGGACCTTGCCCGATGCATCACCCTTGGGGAAAAGGGGACGTGCTCCCGCCCAGGTACGCAAGGCTCGGGCACGGCTAAAGCCGGGGACCAGGGCTTCGCCCGCCTCCATCATCTCGGCCACCTCGGCCTGGGTTGGCGCGATCTGATCGGGGTCCTCCACCGGCACATCGGTGGTACCGATGACGCAGACGGTGCGGATCGGAACGATGATGTCGCCGTCCCCTGGCATGGTGCAGCGATTTACCACGGTGTTGACCAGGCGGTGGTTCATCGCCACCATCACGCCCTTGCCGGGGACGACCCCGACGTGGCAACCGGCCATCTTGGCAATCTGCCCCGTCCAAGCCCCGGCGGCGTTGACGATGCACTGGGCTCGAACCTCGACCTCAGCGCCCGAGAGGCTGTTGCGCAGGGTGGCTCCCACCACCGCATCCCGCTCGACTCGAATGCCGAGGACCTCGTGGTATGGCAGGATCCGCGCCCCGTAGGCCGCTGCTCCCCGCACGCACGCCCAGACCGTCTTCCAGGCGTCGATGGCGGCGTCCTCGACGGCGAACGCCCGACTGATCCGGGGATTGAGCAAAGGCTCTTGACGCAGGGCCTCGGACACCGGCACCTCTGCAACCGGCATGTCCGCCACCGCACAGCCGGCCAGAAAGCGGTCCGCATAAGCAGGGTCGTCGATGGGAGTGGTGACGAAGAAGCCGCCCGTGTCCTCGATGCAGTCGGCCGCGATGCGGCGAAGGATCCGATTCTCTGACGCGCACTCCCTGGCCGAGTCCGGATCCTTGACCACATAGCGTCCGCCGGAGTGCAGTAGCCCGTGGAAGCGACCGGTGGTGCCGGTTGCCAGGTCTCCCCGGTCGACCAGCGTGACGCGGAGTCCGCGACGAGCCGCGTCCCACGCCACGCCGGCCCCGGTCGACCCGCCCCCAATTACCAGGAGCTCGGTCTCCGGTTGTTCAGTCACATCTCTAGTTTCGCGCTCAGTTGCCTGCTAGTTCTCCACCCAGTCGAAGGTGCGGGTGACCGCCTTCTTCCAGAAGCGGTACTCGCGGTCTCGCTTGGCCGAGTCCATCTTGGGCTCCCAGGTGTGGTCCACTCCCCAGTTGGCCCGCAGCTCCTCCTCGTTGGACCAGAATCCGACCGCAAAGCCAGCCGCGTAGGCAGCGCCCAGCGAGGTCGTCTCCGCGACCTTGGGCCGTACCACCGGCACGCCCAGGACATCGGCCTGGAACTGCATCAGAGCATCGTTGTAGACCATGCCTCCGTCGACTCGGAGCGAGGTCAGGGCGACCCCGGAATCCTTGTTCATGGCGTCCACGATCTCGCGGGTCTGCCAGGCCGTAGCTTCAAGTGCGGCCCGGGCCAGGTGGCCCTTGTTGACGTAGCGGGTGAGTCCCACGATGACACCCCGCGCGTCGCTCTTCCAGTAGGGAGCGTAGAGCCCGGAGAAGGCAGGTACGAAGTAGGCGCCTCCGTTGTCGTCTACCGAAGCCGCCAGCGCCTCGATGTCGCTGGAGGCCTTGATCAGGCCCAGGTTGTCGCGTAGCCACTGCACCAGGGCGCCGGTGATGGCGATCGATCCCTCAAGGCAGTAAACCGGCTTCTGGTCGCCGATCTTGTAGGCCAGCGTGGTGAGCAGGCCGTTCTTGGATTGAATCGGGGAGTTTCCCGTGTTGAGCAGGAGGAAGTTTCCGGTCCCGTAGGTGTTCTTGGCCTCTCCGACCGCGAAGCAGGTCTGCCCAAAAAGGGCGGCCTGCTGGTCACCGAGGTCGCCGGCGACCTTGATTCCGGCCAGGGTCCCGCGGGCTTCCCCGTAGACCTGGCTGGAGGACTGGATCTTGGGCAGCATCGCCCGGGGAATCCCAATGATCTTGAGGATCTCCTCGTCCCAATCCAGGGTCTCCAGGTTCATGAGCAGGGTGCGGCTGGCGTTGGTCACGTCAGTCACATGGACCCCGCCTTCGGGACCTCCTGTCAGATTCCAAATCAGCCAGCTGTCGATATTTCCGAAGAGGATCTCGCCAGCCTCGGCCTTCTGGCGGGCGCCGTCGACGTTGTCCAGCACCCACTTGACCTTGGGCCCGGAGAAATAGGTGGCTAGAGGTAGACCGACCTTGGCCCGGAATCGGTCCTGACCGCCATCTTTTTCGAGCTCGTTGCAGATGACATCGGTACGGGTGTCCTGCCAGACGATGGCGTTGTACACCGGCTTGCCGGTCGCCTTCTCCCAGACCACCGCCGTCTCGCGCTGGTTGGTGATCCCGACTGCGGCCAGGTCCGACGCCTCGATGTGAGTCTTGTCGAGAGCGCCCTTGATTACCTCCTGACTCCGCTGCCAGATCTCCTGTGGGTCATGCTCCACCCAGCCCGCCTTGGGGAAGATCTGCTCGTGCTCTTTTTGGTCCACGCCAACCACCGTGCCCGAGTGATCGAAGATCATGAACCTGGTGCTGGTCGTGCCCTGGTCGAGAGCCCCGACGTACTTTGCCATGGACTAGTCCCTCCTTCGCCCTGTCAGTTCGCGGATTCTTGCTCCGCGGTATTTCCAAAAGCTCGGTGCGCAGCCTTCATCAGCAGCCAGGACGAGGTCGCCCCGGGATCCTGGTGGCCCGCGCTGCGCTCCCCCAAATAGCTAGCCCTGCCCTTCCTAGCCACCAAGGGAATGGTCGCCTTCATGCCGGTTTCTGCCGCCGTCTCCGCCCGCGCCAGTGCCGTCTCGAGGTCGGCTCCTTCATCGACCGCTGTTTGCAGCGCCGCTATCGCGGGCTCCAGGGCATCGATCATGGTCTTGTCCTGGGGCACCGCCTTACCGCGTGCCTCGACGCCGTGAACCGCGGTGGTAAGCGCAGCGGCCCAATCATTGGCCGAGAGCTCCGCCTTGCCCTGCGTGGCATTGCCCAGCTGCAGAAATAGAGTGCCGTAGAGGGGACCGCTGGCCCCCCCTACGGTCGAAATCAAAGTCATCGCCACGGTCTTGTAGATGGCGGAGATGTCGGCCGGCGCAGCTCCGTCCAGTTTGGCCATCACCGCCTTCATTCCCCGGTTCATGTTGATGCCGTGATCACCGTCACCGATGTCGGAATCGAGACCGGTCAGATAGTCCTTCTGATCCGCCATCGAGTCACTGAAGTCACGGACGAAGGCGAGTGTTTGCTCGGCGGTGATCGCCATGCTCTCAATCCGCCCGGGATCGCTTGGAGTGGCTGTAGTCCTTGAGGTCTTTCGTCTTCTCGCTCACGCCCCCCAGCGCAGCCCGGGTGTATTAACCGGAGCGTCCCAGAGACGCCGTGTCTCGTCGTCAAGTTTGAGCAGGGTGATCGAGCAGCCCGCCATCTCCAATGATGTGATGTAGGGACCGATCAGGTTGCGCTCGATGGTGATACCCCGCCCGTGCAGGTACTTGTTTAGGGCGTTGTACACGACGTAGAGCTCGATGAGTGGTGTGCCGCCCATGCCATTTACGAACGCCAGCACCTTGTCTCCCTGAGCGAAGGGTAGATCCTTCACGATCGGCTTGGTTAGCAACTCGACAATCTCGTTGGCGGGAGCTAGCTTGCGTCGCTCCCGTCCGGGCTCGCCGTGAATGCCGATGCCGATCTCCATTTCGTCTTCGCCCAGCTCGAAGGTGGGCTTACCCGCGGCCGGGACGGTGCACGAGGTGAGCGCCATGCCCATGCTGCGGGCGTTGGCGTTGACCTTCCGGCAGAGCTCGGCCACCTGACTGAGCGAAGCCCCAGACTCCGCCGCCGCGCCGCAGATCTTCTCGGCTAGGACGGTGGCGCCGACGCCTCGCCGCCCCGCCGTGTAGAGGCTGTCCTTCACCGCCACGTCGTCGTCAATGACGACCGCCTCGACCTCGATGCCGTCGCCCCTTGCCAGGTCGGCCGCCATCTCGAAGTTGAGCACATCACCGGTGTAGTTCTTGACGATGTGCAGGACGCCCTTGCCGCCGCTGACCGCCTGGGTGCAGGCGCTCATTTGGTCGGGGGTAGGCGAGGTGAAGACCTCGCCCGGGCAGGCTCCGTCGAGCATGCCCACCCCCACGAAACCACCGTGCATCGGCTCGTGACCCGAGCCGCCGCCGGAGATGATCGCGGTCTTGCCTTGGACGGGCGCATCTTTGCGAACTATGTAATAGGGGTCGTAGGAAACCCGAACGCGGTCGCCATGAGCCGCCTCGATCCCCTCAAGCTCCTCGCGGACAACCGCTTCGGGGTCGTTGATCAGCTTCTTCATAGGGTTCTCCCTAGCTCACTGACCAGGCTCGATGTTCGGCTCGCCTCGGCCTGGCTCGGGTGGGACCTCATCGGGAGCTCCCGTGCCGCGCTTGCGCGCGTGCAGCACGTCACCGATGAACCAGTCGTAGAGCAAGGCGCCAATTACGCCTCCGATTAGAGGCGCGACGATGGGTATCCAGAAGTAGTCGGTGAAATGGAAGGTTCCCGAACTGTAGGTGCCGGGCAAAGCCACCTTGCCCCAACCGAAAAGGAAGGCGAAGAGCCTGGGCCCAAAGTCGCGGGCCGGGTTGATCGCGTAACCAGTGTTAGCCCCGAACGAGGTGCCAATCGCGAAGACCGCAAATCCGATGATCAGCGGACCGAGGTTGGAACCAGGGCTGAGGTTGCGGCCGTCGGTGATGGCTAGAACGAGGATCAGCAACAGCGCCGTGCCCACTATTTCATCCACAAGCGGTCCACCGATAGAGCCGTGGAAGTACGGAGCCGGGAAAGTCGCAAATATCGAGTAGGTCACCAGGGCGTTGCCCGCACTGGCCACCTCATGGAAGGCGGTGTTGGCCGCCGCGATTGCGGACTGGTAGACCCAGTAGACCAAGCCGGCCCCCAGGAAGGCACCGAGCACCTGGGCGCCCCAGTAAGGCAGGACGTGGTTCCAGGGGAACTTGCGCCTGACCGCCAGGGCTAGCGTCACCGCGGGATTGATGTGGGCGCCGCTCACGCCACCGGCGACGTAAACGGCCATACAGACTGCGAACGCCCATCCGAAGGTGATCAGAAGCCAGTCACCGCTGGCCTGGAAGATCGTGCTAGTAGTGGCAGCTCTTCCCGAGCTGGGTAGCGCCGCCACCGCCATCGCCACCACGCCATCGCCGAAACAGATGAGTATGAAAGTGCCGAATAGCTCCGCGGAGAGTTCGCCCCAGATCCCACGAAGCATTCCCATCGAGCGCCCTTCGCCATGTATCGGCCTGTCAGCCATGTGTTCCCTCCCGCAACCCCGCAATACATGCGCTCACCAAGCGTGCGGATTGGTGCGCCATCCCCGCAACGCCCACTGACCCCCAGGAAGCTTAGATCGACTTAGTTGTTTGGTCAAGCTAAGTTACTTTTGCCGGACCGCGACGGCTCGCGGTCTTGTCAGGCACCTGCGTTTTGCTTAATTACTTCTTGGTCTGAGCACTACAGGTAGCGCCCGAGCGCGCGACCAGCTACTGATTGCGGTGTGTTCCCTGCTCGGTATCGCTAGCGAAGATGGCCAGGAATCGATCCCGCGCTGAGCGAGAGCGCAGATATCACCGCGCGAGCGCTGGGGTCTCCCGATTAGTTAGTGGGGCTGAGGAACAGCTGAGCAACAGATCGGTGAGCGTGCGCGTGTATCAGGGCAGGCCGAAAAGCTGCTGGACCAAGGACTGCGCGGTCTCGCCGACCTCTTCCACCCCCTGCTGGATCGCTCCCGGTCCCGCCGCCTGGACCGGGTTCTCGAGGGCGTAGACCTTCTCGCCGGGTGCCACCAGCCCGTCGGAGCGGGCGATCTCAGCCTGAGCTGAGGAGGAGGAAGCGCCCTTCAATTCCTCCCGCTCTGCCTCAACCTGGCGCGCAATTCCCTGGGTCTGTGCCTGCAAGCTCAGCACCTGATGATGCAGGGCGGCGTCGGTGCCCAAGCCGCGGTAAAGGCTGAGGGCGATCCAGCAGCCGGCGATTGCCACGATCAGGAGCACAGCATGGCGACGCCCCAGGGAGTGGCCCCGCCGGAAAAGCCGCCAGCGGATGCGTAGCTCTCGGATCAGCCCAGTGGTGGGCCCGTAGCCGTCCGCTCGATCCTGGTGCAACGTGTGGTGGAACTTGAGTCGGCAGAGGCAGGCGAGAAACCCGCTCGTTCGGGAGAGTATAGGCACGCCGGAGCCAGAGCGAAAGGCCCGGCGCGAATTCAGTCCTAGTTCGATTACCGGGCCCCGGGGGACGCCACTCCCGATCTGACGGATACCTGGTCATCAACCTCGGTCGGTGAGTGCATCGGTCCCGCGGTCCCGAAGTCTCTCCACCGGCGCTGGGTCAGGCCGAACAAGATGGCCGCTGCCAGGGCCGCTCCGGCGAACGGAAACAAGGGAGCCGCACCGAAGTGTTGGACGGCGACCGCGGCCAGGGCTACCGAGATGGGAAAGACCCCGAAGCTGGTGAGCAGCAGCAAGCCCATCAGGCGGCCAAGCATCGCTGGCGGTGCCCAACGCTGGAAGGCCGTAATGGTGGTCACGTTGCCGAAGCCGTTGAGGGCACCAAATGCGATGAGTGCCACAGCAGCGCCCACCGTGCCGCCCAGGAATGGCACTGCGGCCATGAACCCTGCTTCCGCCAGGAAGGCAAAGGAACCCACCATGGCAGGCCGGCGTGGTGAGTGCATCTGACCGGCTACCAGAGTTCCCACCAGCGCCCCCGCACCGAAAGCAGCGATAAGGGCGCCGTATCCGGCGGCCCCTGCGTGAAAGGGACCGTGGGCCAGAGCCGGCAAACCGACCTCGCTCTCACCGCCAGCGCACAGGTTCGCAGCCACGTTTATCAGCAGAATGATCTGGAGGACGCGCTCAGATGCGAGCACCTGGGGCAGAGTCGGCTGACCAATGCTGCGCACGCCGGGGGTGGCATCCGCGGACGCGGCCGCGACCCCGCCCGGTTCCAGCCGGGTGAGCTCGGCGCCGGCGCGCACAGCGCCCCCGGTCGGATAGGGCCGCTTCTCGGCACGCACACCGGCCAGGGTCAGAGCTGACACCACAAAGCTGACCGCATCCAAGCCAAAGGCAGGGGCCGAGCCAACCAGAGCGACCAGGACGCCGCCGAGTGCGGGGCCGATGAAGGTCGCCAGCATGGTTCCGCTCGACGCCAAGGCGTTCCCAGCCTGCAGATCCTCATCGGGCAGAAGCGTGGGAATGATGGAGAACGAACCCGGCAAAAACAGCCCCTCTCCCACCCCCAGCACTACTGCAATGGGCACCAATGTCAGAGCGGAGGGACGACCCGCCATGGCCACGATCGCCAGCGCGACCACGACCAGCGCTCGCACGGCGTCGGCGGCCATCATCACTGTCCACGGCTGCCAGCGATCACTGGCATGCCCGCCGATCGCAATAAACACGGTCCGCGGAACGCCGTACGCGGCAAGGACGATTCCGAGCAGCAGCACCCCGCCGTGGTCGGCCAGCACGTACCAGGGCAACGCCACGGCGTAGACCATGTCGCCCAGGTTGGAGGCGAGCTGACCACCAGCAAGGAGCCGGAATCCCCGATGGCGCAGGGGTTTAAGGCTGCGTGGCCGCCAGCTCACGAGGACAACGAAAAGGCAGTGCCGACCGCGTGAGCATCCACCCCCAATCAGGCGGAAGGCGTCGGCGGCTCTAAGAGGAAACCGAAGAGTAGTAGCTCCACCGGAACCGAACCTGGCGGGCGCTGCGTCGGATCCGTGAGCCGCTCTCGGAAGCGTGGCAGCAACATCGCATGCAGCTCCGCATGGAGCTGCTCCATCTCCTCGGGAGTCAGATATATCAGGTGCTCGTCGTCGATAGCCGCGTCCCGCCAAGGCTTGGGATAGCTGGAGCTGGCCGTGAGCCACATGCGATAGCGATTCAACTGACGATCCCGGACCAGTTTTCCTAGAGCCCTGGCGGCAATTTGGGTCTCTGGGTCGTCGCTCTCGGAGCCGATGCGCATGCCAATCGAGGCCATGCGCCAGGGCCGCGCCCTGCCCTTTCCCCCACCGGCCTCTTCGATGAATCCATACCTGGCGAGTTGACGAAGGTGAAAGGAGCAGGTGGTGGGAGACTCGCCGATCCGCTCGCCGACCTCGGTTGCGGTCATCGCGCCCCCCAGGGTCAGCGCTTCGATCAGGGCGATGCGTACGGGATGAGACAGCGCACGCATGGTCTGGGCATCAGCGACGTCTCGCAGCTTGGGCAGCCGCTGGGCGTCGGGGCGGTTGGGCTCAGGGGTCAGATCTTCGCTAGTAATCTCTCGATACTATTCTCTCGAGAGTTTTATGTCAAGACCTGGTGCCAGTCCCCGAGTCGCCAGCCCGGCCCTCAATCTCGGCGCCCCTGAGAGCCTGGCGCTGGGCGGCCGCCGCTCGCCGCAACGCGCCTTCGGGGTCCACCCCACGCTGGCGCGCCAAGGCCACCACCGAGAACAGCAACTCGGCGATCAGGGCTTCGGATGAATCCTCGCCCCTGCCATCTGCCAACCGGGTTAGTGCGGCGCTAGCCGTCTCGGCCGGGTCCGCCGGCGTCTCACCGGAGTGCAGGTGGCCACGCTCCTGACGCCGCTGGATGGCTGAAGCCAGTGCCAAGGCAGGAAGTGCTCGGGGGATTCCGTCCAGCGCGGACTCGCGATCAGGCTTCTCCTTTCGCTTCAGCTCTTCCCAGTTATCCAGGACCGCGCCCACCCCGTCCACCTCCAGGTCGCCGAACACGTGGGGATGGCGGCTGATCATCTTCTCGGTGGCGATCCCAGCCACGGTGCCGATGTCGAAGGTGCCAGCCTCGGCGGCTATCGCCGAATGCATCGCCACCTCGACCAGGAGGTCGCCCAGTTCCTCGGCCAGATCTTCGCTGCTCCCCTCGTCCGCGGCCTGGATCGTCTCGTAGGTCTCCTCCAAGAGGAAGGGCAGCAGGGTCTGGTGGGTCTGAGCTCGGTCCCAGGGACATCCGCCCGGGGCGCGCAGGCGCTCCATCACCTCGAACAGGCGCCGGAGTTGCTGCAGGTCCTCGTCGGTCATGAGCCGGCCGCTTCGGCTACCAGCTCGGTCCGAGCCGTGACCAACCGCCGCAGGACCCCGAGCAACAGCTCCGGCCAGCGATCCCCCAAGAGATCGGGGCGGAGACGAAGACGGTTGTTGCCAGCCTCGAGGGCCTTCCCGTGGCCAGACTCAACCAGCTCCCAAAGCGCAAGCCCGTGCCCGGTCGCGAAGGTCACCACCACCTGCTCGCGGTCGGTCTCCACCGCCTGGGCGCCCGCTGCGGCTGCGACCAATCGCACCCGCAGTGCCAGAAGGAGGTTGTCGAGCTCCTCGGGTCGCGGTCCGAAACGCTGGCGCAGGTTGCGAGCACTCTCGTCCAGCTCGCTCTCGGACGTGGCCCCAGCCAGCTGCTGGTAGATCCGCAGCCTGAGGCGTTCATCGGGGACGTACTCGGGCGGGAGAAGGGCGGCAAAGGGAAGGTTGACCGCCACCTGGGCCGGCGACTCGACCAGCTCCTGCCCCTGGGCGGAGAGGACCGCCTGGCGGAGCAGGTGATTGTAGGTCTCGAGGCCCACGGCGGCGATGTCGCCGTGCTGCGCCTCCCCCAGTACGTTGCCGGCGCCGCGGATCTCCAGATCCTTGAGGGCCAGGGCGAACCCGGTGCCGAGGTCCTGGAGGTCGGCCACCACGTCCAGCCGCTTGTCGGCCTGCTCGGTCAGCGAGCGCAGCGGGTCGTAGAGGAAATAGGCGTAGGCCCGCTGCCCCGCTCGCCCCACCCGGCCGCGGAGCTGATACAGCTGGGAGAGCCCCATCCGGGAGGCGTCATCCACCACCAGGGTGTTGGCGTTGGGGATGTCGAGTCCGTTCTCAATGATGGTGGTGCAGCAGAGGACGTCCACCTCCCCGGCCATGAACGCCACCATCACCTTGGCTAAGGCTTGGTCGTCCATCTGGCCGTGGGCGACAGCGACCCGGGCGTCGGGGATGAGCTCCCGCAGCCAGTCCGCCTCGCGCTGGATGGTCTGGACCCGGTTGTGGACGTAGTAGGTCTGGCCCTGGCGGGCCAGCTCCCGACGGATGACGTCCTGGACCAGGCCCGCCTCCTTGGCGGTGACGTAGGTCCGGATCGGCAGCCGGCCTTCGGGTGGGGTGCGGACCACCGAGAGGTCGCGGATCCCCGCCAGCGCCATGTGCAGGGTCCTGGGGATGGGGGTGGCGGAGAGCGAGAGCACGTCGACGGCGGTGCGCAGCTGCTTGAGCCGCTCCTTCTGGAGCACACCGAAGCGCTGCTCCTCGTCCAGCACCACCAGCCCCAAGTTCTTAAAGCGGACGTCGCGCTGGAGCAGACGGTGGGTTCCGATCACGATGTCCACCGTCCCCGTGGCCAGTCCCCCGAGCACCGCCTCGGCCTCGTCGTCCGAGCGCATCCGCGAGAGTTGCTCGACGTTGATCGGGAAAGCGGCCAGCCGCTCCTTGAAGGTCAGGTGATGCTGCTGGGCCAGGACCGTGGTGGGTACCAAAACCGCCACCTGGTAGCCGTCCTCGACCGCCTTGAACGCGGCTCGCAGCGCGATTTCGGTCTTGCCAAATCCCACATCCCCGCAGAGGAGACGGTCCATGGGACGGGTTGATTCCATGTCGCGTTTGATGTCGTCCAACACCAGCAGCTGGTCGCGAGTCTCCTGATAGGGGAACGAGGATTCCAGCTCTTGCTGCCACCGCGAGTCGGGAGCGAAGGCATGCCCCTGGGCCTCGAGGCGGCGGGCGTAGAGCTCTACTAGTTCTTCGGCAATCTGGTCGACCCGTCGCCGCACCGAGCGCCTGGTGCGCTCCCATTCGCCCGTCCCCAGCCGGGAGAGCTGCGGGTGTTCGCCGCCTCCCCCCGAGTAGCGTTCGATCCGGTCGAGGTGCTCGACCGGGACGTAGAGCTTGTTGCCGTCGGCGTACTCGAGTTGCATGTACTCGCGCTCGCCTTCGCCGTCGGTCACCCGGCTCATGCCCAGGAAGCGACCGATGCCATGATCCCGGTGCACCACCACGTCCCCGGGCTCGAGCTTGAATCGGAATGCGGCCACGTCGACCCCAGCGCCGGTCGCGTGCCGCAACCGACCGGCGGCGCTGGATTCCGCCCGACGCACCGTTCGCAGCAGCGATGAGGCGCGCCGCTTCTGCAAGCCGAAGAGATCGGCATCGGCCAGAACCGCCAGCTTCAGCTCGCTGACCACCAGCCCCACCTCGAGGTCGCCTGGCGCCACCACCAGGGCCGCGTCGGGCAGCTCGGTGGCGCTGAAGGAGAACCCCTCCAGCCGGACGGCCTCCAGACCTCGTTCTTCGGCCAGCTCTAGGACCCGGTCCTCCTGCATACCCAGGACCAGGACGCTTCCCGTCGCCCGCCGCAGTTCCCGCACCTGGGTGGCGAACTGGTCGATGTCCCCGGCGAAGGTCGGGGCCCCGGCGATCTCGACATCGGCGCAGACCTGCGAATCCTCGACGGCTTCGCGGCGGAGATCGAGCCGCCGCTCCCCACTGAGCTCCGCCATCACCGCCGACAGCGAGGCAACCGCCATGGGCAGGTCGGATGGCAGCTCGAACCGGGCGATCTCAGCTTGATGGATCGAGCCAACCTCGTCGAGCCAGGCGCTGGCCACCTGCTCAAGCCGGGCCTGGTGTTCGGTGAGGATGACCGTCCCCGGTTGCAGGTGGCGGAGCAGGGTCTGCTCCGGGTCGGCGAGCAAGGGACCGAGAGCGTCCGCGGGTTCGGGCGTGGCGCCTTGCCGCAGCAACTCCAGGTCGGACTCCCAGCGCTCTCGGACATCGTCGCGGAGCGAGGCGAGGTCGAGAGCGGCCAGCCGTTCGGCGGCACCCGCCAGCGCCTCCTCGTCCAGGGCGAACTCCCGGGCCTGAGTCAAGGACACCGATTCCAGCGCCACCCGGGAACCCTGAGTCTCGGGATCCAGCCGCCACAGGCCAGCCACCCGGTCGCCCTCCCACTCGGCTCGCCAGGGCCGGCCATCGGTGGGGAAGCAGTCGACGATGCCTCCGCGGCGTGCGAACTCTCCCGGGAAGGAGACGATCGACTCCTGGCGATACCCGGACTCGAGCAGGACGGCCGCCAGCTCCGCAGGTTGGATCTTGGCACCGACCTCGAGCTCACTTCTCCAGCTGCGAATCCGCTCCGGCGACAGCGTCGGTCTCAGGATCGCCGGTAGGGATGTGACCACAATCTGAGGCGACACGGAGCGCAGGGCCCGCAGCGTCGCCAGCCGGTGGCGAACAACCTCGCCCGAGGGGGCAACGCGGTCAAACGGGAGTACGTCGGCGGACGGGAAGAGCCGGACGTCGGTGTCGAGAGTCCAAGTGGAAACTTCCTGCCAAACTGGCTCCGGCTCCGCCACCACCACGCAGACTGGGACCTGGAGGAGGTCTCTGATCAGAGCCGCAATCATGGGCGTCGCCGCGTGGATCACTCCGCCCACGGCGCCCTGGGGCGCGCCGGCTTCCAGCCAGGCCGTTAGTCCCCGGCCCAGGGGCAACCCTGCCAGACGAGCGAGCAGGGTTCTGGGCCCGGCCAGGGTGGCTCCTCCGACCGCCGAACCGGCCCTGGGGTCAGCTGGCATCTGCCGTCTCCTCAGCGTCGACCCGGTTGAACTCGGTCATCGCCTGCTCCACTCCGTGGCGGGCCATGACCAGGACAGCGTCGGCTGCTCGTGAGCAGGCCCGGTCCAGGATCTCCCGGTCCCGGCGGTTGGGCCGGGTGAGAACGAACTCGATGGGGTCCTCGCCGGCAGGTGGCCTGCCGATTCCGATGCGAATCCGCGGGAAGTCTTGAGAGCGCCAATGGGATTGCAACGACTTCAGGCCGTTGTGGCCAGCCGTGCCGCCCTTGGCACGGATCCGAAGTCTTCCCAACTTGAGGTCGAGCTCGTCATAGACCACGACCACGCTCTCCAGGGGCACTTCGAAGTCGCGCACCAAGCGGGCTCCGGCGATGCCGGACTCGTTCATGAAGGTCTTGGGTCGCGCCAGGATCAGCTCACGACCCTCGACTGCCTTGCGGGCGACCCAAGCGGGGCCCCGATAGCGACCCAGCTTGACTCCGAGTCGCCCGGCCAGGATCCCCAGAGCCTCCGCCCCGGCATTGTGGCGGGTGCCCTCGTAGTCGCCCCCCGGGTTGCCCAGGCCAATCACCAAGAGTGGGGGAGCACTCACGCTTGGGATTGCAGTGCCGGTACCGCCGGCGCGGGAATTCCGCGGCGGCTGGCATCCCGGCTGAGCAGCCGCCGGGTGGCAGAGGTCATCCGGGCCGCCGGCGCAGCCTGATGGTGATCGTGGCCGAGCAGATGGAGCAGTCCGTGCACCGCCAGGAGGCGAAGCTCGGCCGCGGCGTCAACTCCGGCCAGGTGGGCTTGCTCGGCCGCGGTGGCGACCGAGATGACGATGTCGCCCAGAAAGTTGATTTCAGAGGGCGGTAGCCGAAAGTCACCGCCGCCCTCCGCGTTCAGGGCCGGGAAGGCGAGCACGTCGGTGGTCTCGTCGTGATCAGCGAACTTACGGTTGAGGCGGCGGACCTCACGCGGGTCGGCGAGGCGACAGTTGACGCTTACAGCGGCTTGTCCCAGATCCCCGAGCGCGCCAGTCAAGAGATCTTCCAGGGCAGCGGACTTGACCAGAGCACGCTCAGCTGTGGTCAGGCTCGAAGACAGCTGCACCTGCACCGAGTCGGCGCCGGGCGGCCGGTAGGGAGCGCCTAGGCCTGCTTGGCCCGACGCTTGCGCGCCGCCATGATCTTCTTCTTGCGACGAACGCTCGGCTTTTCGTAGAACTCGCGCCGCCGGACCTCGGTCAGGACGCCGTTCTGCTTGATCTTCTTGTTGAAGCGGCGCAGTGCGCTCTCGAACGACTCGCCTTCCCGCAGCTTTACCTCCGACAGCGAAAGTCACCTCCTAAAGCCAATTTACCCAGGCCGTGGCCTGTCCACCCAGCCCGCAACCCCGAAGATGGGGATTGTATCGGGAACCGCAGTTGCCGGTGACTAGGAAGCAGTGGCCTGGGGAGCCGCTGGCAGCAGTCGCTGCAGGATCAGCCGGCCACTGAGTTCCGGGTCTTCTTGGAAAAACATGTGGCCTCGGCCCTCTAGCCAAATCAGATCAGATCCGGCGATGAGGCGATTGATCACCTCGGCGTTGGCGGGAGGCATCACCACGTCCGCGGTGCCGTGGAGGATGAGAGTGGGTGTCTTGACCCGGCCCAGGCCAGGGCCGGCGTCGTGGTGTCGGATCGCCTGCCACTGGGCCTGAAAGACGCCCGGCCGCACCGGGTGACGGGAGCGCCATTCGACAGCGTCGTCCACAACCTCGGGATGGGCCGCGCTCCAGGTGGGCTCGTAGAGGGCGGAGCAGGCGATCCGGTAGGCGGTGGCCGGGTCCTTTGCGTCCCCTCCCAGCAGTCGGCGGGTGACGTCGGGATCCGCTCGGACCGCCAGTTTGCCGCCTGGTCCCGTGCAACCCAGAACCAGCGACGTGACCTGGTCAGGATGCCGAATTGCCAGATGCTGCGCGACCATCCCTCCCATCGACATCCCCACCACCGCCGCACCTTGGGGCGCTAGGTATCGCAGCACACTGGCGGCGTCGTCGGCCAGAAGCTCCATCGAGTAGGGACCTGCGGTGGCCTCTGACAGCCCAATTCCGCGCTGGTCCAGCGCCAGGCACTCGAAATGCTCCGAGAGCTTGCCAACGTTCCAGACGAAGGCGTGGTAGTCGGTACCCAGTCCGGGAATGAGGAGCAGTGGCGGCCCCTCCCCTACCAGGTGCACCGCGAGCTCCGTGCCGTCGCCCACCGGAACGCGACGGAGTTCTCCCGAGGTGGGCCACTCCACCGGCCCATGGTATCGGCGAGCGGTGCATGGTCCGGCCGGCCAAACCGGGCTGGCTACACTCGGACCATGCCAGTCTTCTTCATCCCGGTCGCCCAGGTCAGCCCGACAGGAGAGGTGCAGATTCTCGATCGGGACGCCTGGCACATCAGCCGCGTCTTGCGCTCGCGGCAGGGTGAGCTGATCACCGTGGTGGTTGAGGACGGAACTGAGCACGACGTCCGTCTCGAGACCTTGCGCCCGGACCAGGTCACCGGGGTGATCGTGGCCTCCAGGCGGACCCGGCGTGAGCCCACCGCTCAGCTGCACTTGCTCCAAGCCCTGCCCAAGGGCCAGGGAATGGCCAGCGTTTGCGAGCAGGTGGCCGAGCTGGGCGCGCTCACCATCTGGCCGGTGCTGAGCGAGCGCACTGTCCCGAGGCCCGAGGCGGCTCAGGCCTCGGTGCGGAGGGAGCGCTGGGCCACGATCAGTCGCGAGGCAGCACAGCTGGCCGGACGCCATCGCATCCCCGAGGTGAGACCGATCGCTCCGGTGGTGGACACCCTCGAAGCGCTCCGGGCCAGTGAGCCCCAGCTCCAGGCCTTCACCTGCCACGACGGCGAGCTGCGGCAGGGTCTCAACTCCGTGGCCTGGGACCCGAGCCTGCCCACAGCCGTGCTGATCGGCCCCGAGGGAGGCTTCAGTGCGGAGGAGGTCCAGGAGCTGGCAAGTCGTGGCTCAAGGCCGGTTTCCCTTGGCCCTCGTAACCTGCGCACAACTCTGGCAGCGGCGGTGGCCCTGACCGTGCTGCTGGCCCGCGCGGGAGACCTCGAGGCCCAAGGCGGCTGATGCCGCGCCCAGCCCGTCTTTTTTGACCCTGCGCTTCGCCCGCAGCCGCCGGCTCTCAACCTACCTTCCGCCGGACGTGACGGGCGAAGCGCAGCCGATTCGGGTCTGGTCGGAGGTGAGGCGAGATCCGCTCACGGGCCGCAGCGGCCGGGTCGCCCACTTCAAGGGGTTCACTCTGGTCGCCCCCGATCTCTCGAGAGTGGTCTCAGAATCTCGTCCCAGCTGTCCCTTCTGCCCCGAGCGGATCTTGGACGTGACCCCGAAGCTGTCAGGCAGTGCAATCCCATCGGGACGGATCCAAAGAGGCGAGGCGGTTCTGTTTCCCAACATCTCGCCCTACGACCGCAGCAGCGTGGTGACCGTTCTCAGCCGAGAGCACTTTCTCGAGGCCAACCAGTTCTCAAGCCGGCAGCTGGTGGACGGCCTCATCGCCACCATCGAATACTTCCGGACGCTGCCCCGACCCGGCCGGGGGACGCACTCGGTGATCACCTGGAACTACATGCCCCCGTCCGGCGCCACCCAGGTCCATCCCCACTTCCAGGCCTTCTCCACCAACCGGCCCGGTGCCATCTTGGAGGAGGAGGTGCGCCGGAGCCGGGGCTTCTGGAGGCGCCACCGGCGTCCCTTCTGGGCTGAGCTTGCGCAAGAGGAGGACGTGCAGTCGGAGCGGTTCGTGGCCAGGGGCCGTCACACCATCTGGCTCACGCCCTTCGTCGCCCGCAGTGTGGTCTCGGATGCCATGGCCCTTTTTCCGGAGAAGGCCTATCTCGAAGATCTTGGGGAGACTGAGGTGACCGAGTTCGTCGCCGGCCTGCGCTTGGCCCTGGCGGCCTTTCACGAGGAGGGAGTGCGCGCCTTCAACCTCGCCTTCTATGCAGCACCCAGTGGAGAAGCTGCCCCTCACTTCTGGCTGCACGCACGTGTCTCACCTCGGATCTACTTCAACCCGTTGATCCTGGGTTCCGACACCAGCGCCTGGCAGCACCTCCTCGACGAGTCGGTGATGGTGCGGAGTCCGGAAGCGCTGGCGTCCCGACTGCGGGAGCGATTCGCGAACGCCTTTCCTAAGGCGGAGAAAAGCCCCGTGGCCGGGAATTCCCGACCACGGGGCCAGCGCTCAGTGATCAGCTAGACGCGCGATCTAGCTCTTGACTTCCTGGACTTCCACCGCCTTGCCACCGGCCTCAATCGTCTGGGTGCCCGAGTTGACCTCGATGTTCACCCGACGCGGAGCCGGCGCCTCGACCCTGGGAATGCGTACGGTCAAAACACCGTTCTCGAAGCTGGCACGAATGTCATCCTCATGTACATCCTGGGGCAGCGAGATCTGGCGGAAGAATGAGACCTGCCTGCGCTCGCGCCGCAGATAGCGACCTTCTGGCTGGCTCTCACTCTTGTGCTCTCCCCGGATGGTGAGAACACCCTGCTCAGCAACTACCTGGATCTCCTTGGGTTCGAACCCAGCCACCGAGGCCTCGAGGACGAACTCCTTGTCAGTCTGGCGGATGTCCAAGGGCAGGTACACCGACGGCGCACTCTCACCCGACGAGATTGCGTTGGTCTGCTCGTTCAACCACGTGCTCACCTCGCGGGGAAGGCCGAAAAGATCACGCCATGGATCCCAATTGATCATCGTTTCTACTCCCACAAAACGCCACCTTCTACTGGGTTTTATCAACCCGAGAAGTGTCTACCCAAGCGGCACCGGCACCAAACCCGATGCTAGCCCTTACAGCCCTATGGCGTCCTTAAGGTTCTCGAAGAAACCCTTACGAACTGGGTGCGGCTTACCATCCGGCGGCGAGAACTCCTGCAGCAACTCGCGCTGCCGATCGGTGAGCCGGGACGGGGTCACGACTCGAAGCCGCACCACCTGGTCGCCGCGACGGCCGGTCCTGGGGTCGGGCGCACCCTTGCCCGGGATCCGCACCTGCTGCCCGTACTGGCTCCCGGGCTTGACCACCGTCTGCACCGGCCCATCCACGGTAGGGACCTCGATGGTGTCACCCAGGGCTGCCTGGGAGAAGGTGATCGGGCACTCGTAGAGGATGGTCATCCCCCGGCGCTGGAGCTGCTCATGGGGACGAACCGAAATCAAAAGGTAGAGGTCGCCCGCGGGACCACCGCGGGGACCGGCCGCCCCCTCGCCCGGGACCCGGACCTGCATCTCGTTGTCGACCCCCGGTGGAATCTGGACCTCGATCGCCTTGGCGGCGTCGACCAGCCCCTGTCCGTGGCAGTTGGCACACGGGAATTCGATCGTCTGCCCTTCGCCGCGGCAGCGAGGACAGGACTCCACCGTCACCATCTGGCCCAGCAAAGACTGGCGGACCCGCTGCACCTGGCCCTGGCCGCCGCAGTCTGGGCAGGGCACCGGCGAGGTTCCGGGCTTGGCTCCCGAGCCAGTGCACTCCGGACAGATGCTGGGCTTGGTGACCTCAAAGGTACGGGTCACACCCCGGATCGCCTCCTCGAACTCGATCGTCACCTGGAGGCGAAGGTCCTGGCCGCGCCGAGGACCGCCGCGGCGGCGCTGGTTGGGTGAACCACCCGCGAAGAACATGTCGAAGAGGTCGAAGGCGGACTGGAAATTGAAGCCGGAGGCGCCGATGCCATCGCCGTCGTGGCCGAAGGCGTCGTAGCGCTGGCGACGGTCGGGGTCCGAGAGCACCTGGTAGGCCTCCCCGATCTCCTTGAAGTGCTCCTCGGCCTGGTGGTCGCCAGGGTTCTTGTCCGGGTGGTAGCGCATTGCCAGCCCGCGATAGGCACGCTTGAGCTCGGCCGGACTGGCCTGGCGGTCAACGCCGAGGACTTCGTAGTAGTCGCGCTTGGTCTGTGGCATGCGTTAGTTGGGACGTTCCCCAGAAGGTGGGCGGCCGGGGGACGGCTTTGGACCGGTACGCCGTTCCGGGCTCTTGCGGGCCGGGGCGGCCGGCCCGGTCTCAGCGACGCTCACCTGGGCCGGCCGCACGACCCGGTCGTGAATCAGGTAGCCAGGCGCCAGCACGGCCACCACCGTTCCCGGCTGAGCCCCGTCCGCGGGCACGGTCAGGACTGCGTTGTGAAGCCGGGGGTCGAAGGGCTCACCCACGGAGGCGATGCGCCGGATCCCCTGAGAGGCAAGTGCCTGCTCCAGCTGCTTGACCGTGAGTCGCAACCCCTCAGCCAGCCCGTCCGCAGCGTCATCGGGGATGTGGGAGGTGGCGCGATCCAGGTTGTCAAGCGCCGGCAGGAGCGCCTGCAGGAGCGCCGCAGCACCGTATCTGGCCAGCTCCTCCGCCTCCTGTCCCTTCCGGCGCTTGTAGTTCTCGAAGTCAGCCGCCAGCCGCCGATAGGTGGCGTTGAGCTGGGCCAGATCGGCCTCCAGCTCGGTCATCCGATCTGGGCCGGCCGAGCCCTCCTCGGGCAGCGACGTCTTGGCCCCCGCGCCCACCTCAGGATCGTCCTTCGAGAGGTTCACAGCGTTCCAGTAAAGATCAGACTCAAGCCAGCAGCCGGGCCAGCGCCGCCCCGGTTGCCTGAGAAACCAGCTGCAGCCGGGCTGCCACCTGACCGTAGCGGATCCGCGTCGGTCCGACCACGCCGATCGTTCCCCACAGCTGGTCGCCCGCCTGATAGCTGGTCAGCACCAAGCTGCACTCGCGCAGCTCCTCGACGGTGTTCTCATGCCCGATCAGCACCTGCATCCCGGCCTGTGGGGCCAGCTGCGCCAGCACATCACCGAGAATCCGCTGGGCCTCGAGCACCTCCAGCACCGCCCGCAGCCGGGCGGGATCCTCGAACTCAGGCTGGCGCACCAAATTGCGGACGCCGTTGTGGATGACCAGGGCGGATCTGGTGGCGAGCTGGCGCAATCCCTTGGCCACATCCGCCACCATCGCCTGCAGTCCCGGCGCCCAACCGAGGACCAGAGGGGCGGCGTCGACCTCGTCGGCGGAAAGGCCGCGGTAGAGCTCGTTCAGCTGGTGGGCCCAGCCACCGAGCTCCTCCTGGTCGACCAGCGGGTCGATGTCGACCAGCCGTTGGTAGGCAGCGTTACCGGTGGCGATCTCCACCATCAGCGCCTGCCCGGGATGCATAAGAACCAGGTCGATGTGGAGCAGCCGGCTGGTGGTGTTGGCCGGGCCGGTCACCACCGCGACGTTCTCGACTAAGCGGCTCAGTACCGCCGCCGCCACCTCCAAGACCGCCTCGACATCGTGCGCTGCCGCCTCAAACCCCTGGCGCACGGCCCGGCGCAGCTGCGGTTCAACTACCTCCTGGGGCAGCAGGAAGTCGACGAAGTAGCGGTAGCCCTGGTCGGTCGGAACTCGGCCAGCCGACGCGTGAGGCTGTGCCAGAAAACCGTCATCAACCAGCTCGGACAGCTCGTTGCGGATGGTGGCCGAACTCAGCTCCAGGAAGTACCGGGCGGCAAGCGCGTGCGAGCCGACCGGGACCACGGTCTCGGTGTAGTCAGAGACAACCGCTCTCAGAATTCGCTCTTTGCGCTGGTCCATGCCAGATCCACTCCAGCTCCGGTTAGCACTCCAATACTCCGAGTGCTAAGTCGAGTTTAGCACGGGTGTTCTCCCCTCTCGATCTCCGGCCGCGGCTTGAAAGTGGGCTTGGCGGCCACGCTAACATCAGCCGATGGGCTCCAGCCCGGCCCCCGCCGCCGACCTCAAGCCACCGTCGCACCACCTACCGTCGATCAGCGCCGTGGCCCACGGCTCGGAACGTGAAAGCCTCGCGCGCCGGGCCGGGATCCGGGAGGTCGTATTCGGCGTTCAGGACGGCCTGCTCACCACCCTCGGGCTGACCACTGGCGTCGCCACCGCAACCGCGGGTGCGGCGGTGTCACACACCACCATCCTGATTGCCGGTCTGCTGGGAGCGCTGGCGGGGATGATCTCGATGGGCACTGGCGCCTACTTGGCCACAACGGCCAGCCGTGATCTCAAACACACCGCCATCCACAAGGAGAGAGGCGAGCTCCAAAGCAAACCGCAAGAGGAGCTCGATGAGATGGTGGCGATCTTGGCCGAACGGGGCGTTCCCCTGGAGGCGGCCACCGAGATCTCCAAGTCGATGGCGCGCTACCCCCAGCTCTGGGAAGAGACCCACATCGAGAAGGAGCTGGGCATCTCCAGCCAACTCCGCGACACCCCGATCCGAGACGGCTTTCTCATGGCGGGAACCTTCCTGCTGGGAGCGATGCTGCCGATCATCCCCTACATCTTCATGAGGGGACTGCCGGCGGTGGTGGCCGCCCTGGCGATTTCCGCAGTCGGCCTGACCGGCGTCGGCGTGATCAAAGCCTGGGTCACCGGGCAGCGCCTCTGGGTGGGAGGGGGCCAGGTGCTGCTGGTCGGGACCGGGGCCGCGGTAGCTGGCTATCTGTTTGGGGTGCTGTTGCCGCACGCCTTCGGTTTGAGGCTCACTCCAGCCACCTGATCTGGCTCACCACGCGGCTTCGGCCCCGGGGCGGACTATCCTGCGCTGATGCTGCGTCGGTTTGCCGCCACCTTGGCTGGCGCGCTAGCACTATCCAGCCTGGTGGCGGCATGCGCCTCCACCGCCGCTCCTCTAAGTTCTCCATCGCGCAGTGTGCCGTCGCTGAGTTCAAAGCTTCAGCAGGTCTCCAGTCCTGTCCCGCGCGACGTCTCGGCTATCAACCTAAGTTGGATGAATGCTCACCAGGGATGGGCTCTGGCTACGACTCCACGCTGCACGGGTGATCGGTGCGTCGCGGTTTTGGGAACTCGTGACGGAGGCCGAGTGTGGACCGAACTCGCTCATTTGAGAGCGTGTAGCAGCGAGTGCACATTGGTTGGTGAAGAGCAGCTCAGCGCGATCACGTTTGCTTCCCCAAAGCTCGGCTATATCTATGGAGGGCTGGGCGATTCTCCGCTGATGATGACCACCGATGGCGGACGCGACTGGAAGGTTGAAAAAGGTCGAGACACGGCGGCTCTGGCCCTCGCGGGTAATGTCGTGGTTCGAGTCAGTTCGTCAGGGGCGGGGTGCCCGGGACCCTGTGCTTGGAGCATCGACGAAGCGGCGCTGGCCACCGACAGTTGGACCTCTGTCGCGGCCCCAGCCACCGGCAACCACTACAGCGCACAGCTACTGGTGGAGGGGTCGGACGTGTATGCGCTGTTTCCGGGCAGCCTCACACAGGGTGCAGGCACTCAACAGGCCTCTCTGTACATCTCCGAGGACGGTGGCGCCGCGTGGGTTGAGCGGGCTGACCCCTGCGGCTTCACCGGAAGCATGCCCGATGACGCTCAGGAAATGGCGGTTGCCCCCCACGGGGTGCTGGCGGTGCTCTGCGAACCGCGTGTGGATTTGGGAACCGGGTTCTTTGTCATGGTCTCAACCGACGCGGGAGTCTTGTTCGGCAGCCGCGAGCCCATTCCCATCGCAGGAGGTCAGCAGTTGGCGGCAACCAGTTCCACCAAGCTTTGGGTAGGCAACAGCGATGTCACCGGTCAAGGCAGCTATGTCTACAAGCTAATTCGCTCGATCAACGGCGGTAACACCTGGACGACGGTGGTTAATTTCCGCGGCCAAGTTGGGCCGACAGCAGGTTCGTACCTTGGATTCAAAGGACCGTCAGATGGTCACTGGCTTGCCCCAGGCAGTACCCTCTGGAGCACCACCAATGCTGGCGATAGTTGGAGCAAGTCGAAGTTCTAGCTGGCGCGGGTAGAGTCTACGGTCACAGCCAGCTCCAGAATGAGACGGTCGAGCACCTCCAGTCCGTGGGGCGTCGCCGACACGCGGTTGCCCGAAAGCTCCAATAGCCCTAGATCTGCCAGGTGATTAGCCTCCGCCAGTTGCCGAGGAGCTGACAGCTGAACTCCAGCTCGCAGCCGCAGCCCGCACGCCAGAAGTTCGAGCTGGTGTTGCTCGCGAGTGATTGCCTCCTGACCTCTACGTCCATGACCCAACTCGGCTACCTGCTTGATGTAGGTGGCGGCACTGCGGAGATTCCAGTAGCGGAGGCCAGCATCGCTTGGAGAGAGCGCAAAGCCCAGCCGCTGACTGGTTTTGTTCTCAATGAATCCGTGAGCTCCGCAGCCCGCCGCCAGGTACTGCCGTCCTTGCCAATAGGTCAGGTTGTGGCGGGATTCACGACCCGGGCGCGCGTAGTTGCTCACCTCATACTGCAGCAGTCCTTGGCTTTCCAGTAGTGCTTTGGCCAGGCGATTTTGCTCGAGGAAGTCGGCCTCGCGGGGAGGGCTCACCTTGCCACCAGCAACCCATCGTGCCAGCGGCGTCGACGGCTCCACCGTCAGCTCGTAACAGGAGACGTGCTGAGGCGCATACCGGAGCAAGCGCTCCAGTCCAGCCGCAAAGACAGAGGTCGGCTGTTCCGGGACCGCGTAGATCAGGTCACAGCTGAGATTGGCCAATCCAGCCCGCTGGGCGGCGAGGATTGCTGCCTCGGCGTTTGCTGCATCGTGGTTGCGCCCGAGCCAGCGCAGCGTTCGATCATCCAGGCTCTGGACCCCGAGGCTGACGCGGTTGATCCCCAGCGATAACCAGCTGCGGACCACCTCTTCGGTCAGACCGCTGGGATTGGCCTCGATGGTGATCTCTGCGCCTCTGACGATGCCAAAGGACTGGTTCACCACCGTCAGCAGCCGGCCCAGCATCGGTGTCGGCAGCAGCCCGGGAGTTCCTCCTCCCAGATACACGGTGTCCAACCCCGCTCCGCTGACACCTGGCCTCTGAAACCACGCGAGCTCGGCGATCACCGCCTCGACGTAAGGCTGGTAGAGGTGCTCGCCGCCAACGTGAATCGCGAAATCGCAGTACGGGCAGCGACTTTCGCAGAAGGGAATATGGATGTAGAGGCTGCGCACGCTCCCGTCCCGAGACTCAGCGGTCAAGCGAAAGCACCGCCATGAACGCCTCCTGGGGTATCTCCACGCTCCCGACGCGCTTCATGCGCTGCTTGCCCTCGCGCTGTTTCTCGAGCAACTTGCGCTTGCGGGTGATGTCGCCGCCGTAGCACTTGGCGAGCACGTCCTTGCGCAGGGCCGGCACCGTTTCGCGGGCGATCACTTTGCCGCCTATGGCCGCCTGGATGGCAACCTCGAAGAGCTGGCGCGGAATCACCTCGCGGAGCCGCTGCACCAGCTTGCGTCCCTGGGTGCTGGCCTGCTGACGGTGGACGATCACCGAGAGGGCGTCTACCCGGTTGCCCGCCACCAGGATGTCGAGCTTGACCAGGTTCTCCGCCCGGTAGCCGGCCAGCTGGTAGTCCATCGAGGCGTAGCCCCGACTGCGTGACTTCAGCTGGTCGTAGAAGTCGTGGATGATCTCGCCCAGGGGAAGGTCGTAGGTGAGTAGCGCCCGCTCGCCGGGGGGCTGGTACTCGAGCTGGATGAACTCACCCCGGCGCTCCTGACAGAGTTCCATGATCCCCCCCAGGTGCTCTTTGGGGACCACGATCTCTAGCTTGACCCGGGGCTCCTCGATGACCTCGATGCTGCCTGCCTCGGGGAGCTGATCAGGGTTGTCGATCTCGACAGCCGAGCCGTTCCGAAGCGTCACTCGGTAGGCTACCGACGGTGCGGTCGTGATCAGGTTGAGTTGGAACTCGCGCTCCAGCCGCTCCTGGACGATCTCCATGTGCAGCAGTCCTAGGAAGCCGCAGCGAAAGCCGAAGCCAAGGGCGGCCGAGGTCTCGGGCTGATAGGTGAGCGCAGCGTCATTGAGCTGGAGGCGCTCCAGCGCCTCCTTGAGGCCCTGGTAGTCGTCGCTGTCGACCGGGAAGAGTCCGGCCCAGACCATCGGGCTCACCTGGCGGTAGCCGGGCAGCGGCTCCCGGGTGGGCCGGGATACCTCGGTGATGGTGTCGCCCACCTTGCTGTCGCGGACATTGCGGATGGAGGCGATCAGATAGCCGACCTCGCCCGCTGTCAGCTCCGAAACCGCGACCATCCCCGGCCTGAAGATCCCTACCTCATCCACAGTGAAGTTGCCCCGAGTGGCCATCATCAGAATCTGGGTACCGGGCCGGAGCCGACCATCCACAATCCGGACGTAGACCACGACGCCTCGATAGGCGTCGTACTTACAGTCGAAGATCAGCGCCCGCAGGGGAGCCTCAGCATCGCCGAGTGGGGCTGGGAGCGCGGTCACAACCGCCTCCAGGATCTGGTCGACGCCCTCTCCGGTCCGGGCGCTGGCGAGGATGGAACGCTCGACGGGGATCCCGATCACCCGGGCGATCTCCTGGCGCACCTCCTCGGGGTCGGACTGCGGCAGGTCGATCTTGTTGACCACCGGCACGATCTCAAGGCCCAGCTCCAGCGCCTTGTAGACGTTGGCCAGGGTCTGGGCCTCGATGCCCTGGCTGGCGTCGACCACCAACAGCGCCCCCTCGCAGGCGGCCAGCGCCCGAGAGACCTCGTAGGCGAAGTCGACGTGGCCGGGAGTATCGATGAGGTTGAACTCGTACGCTTGCCCGTCCCTGGCCTGATAGGTCATGCGCACGGCCTGCGCCTTGATAGTGATGCCGCGCTCGCGCTCGATGTCCATGGTGTCGAGCATCTGCTCGGTGAGATCTCGGGCGCTGACGGTCCCGGTCAGCTCGAGCAGCCGGTCCGCTAGCGTCGACTTGCCATGGTCGATGTGGGCAATGATGGAAAAGTTGCGGATCCGGGCGGTGGCTTGCGAGGGCATGTGTGCGGCGATTATCCCGAGATCGCGTCATCCCTCCAGGAACTGCCGGCGCGCAGCGTCCTCAAGAAGCGGCCCCCTCCCCTCTGAACCGGTCCGGCCCTGCGCGCCAAGTGGAGGGGAGGGACGCGGCGAAGCTCGCTATCCCGGTCAGACCCTGGTGCGGTAGTGCAGATGGACCGTGCCGCTGCCGAAACGGCGCTCGTCCAACAACTCCAACTGGGCGCGGACGTGCGCCGGGAGAGCTGGTTTGCCCCCGCCAACCAAGACCGGTACGACCAGGAGGTGGTATTCGTCGACGAGGCCGGCCTTGATCGCCTGGGCGGCGAGTTGGGACCCTCCGACCGTCATATCTTCCGCACTTGCTTGCTTCAGCTTGCGGATGGCGTCGGGCTCGAAGGACCGTTCGATTCTCGTCCGGGCACTGGACACGGTCTCCAGGGATGTGGAGTACACCACCTTGTCGGCGGCCTGCCAGAGCTCAGCGAAGTCCCGCATGAGCTGGTCCTCGGGGCCTGGAAACTTGGCGTTCTCCCAGAAGAGCATCGTCTCGTACAACTTGCGTCCATACAGGTAGGTGGCGACGGGTCGCACAAGGTCGTTGATGAAGCCAAGAACCTCAGGGCTTGGCGCAGTCCAGTCGAAAGTGCCCGTCTCGTCGGCTACATAACCGTCGAGCGATGTGTTCGCCACATAGATGAGCTTGGCCACGGTAAGCCTCGGTGGAGCGGTCAGCGACTACAGGTCGGTTTGGTCGGGCAGGGTGGTGTGCGTTGCGGACACCAACCCGGAGTCTAGACAATCAATTCGCCTTGAGCGCCCCAACCCGCCAGCCGGCGCGACCGTGATGGTCGGATATCGGCGGAGTCCTCTCAAGCTGTGACCGTTGATGGCCCAGGCCTGCCCGGAGATTCGGCCGTCGTCGCAAGACCTGCCAACAGCGAGTACCAGGTCACACTGGCACGGGAGCTCGAGGACCTTGAGGCGGTAAGTGATCTGCAGGCGGAGATCTGGGGATCACGCACGATCGCGGCCCCCAGCACCATCTTGCGTGCCATCTCCGTCGCCGGTGGAGTCGTCCTGCTGGCCCGCGCCGGCGAGCGCCCGGTGGGCTTCGCCTACGGCTTCACCGGTAGGACTCGGGACGGCGCAGTCTACCACCGATCCCACGCCGCCGGCGTGCTCTCCGAGTTCCGCAACAGCGGCATCGGCAGTGCTCTGAAGCTGGCCCAGGGTCGGGAGGTGCTGGCGTCGGGCCTCGACCGCGTGGTCTGGACTTTCGACCCCACCCAGCTGGGGAACGCCTACTTCAACCTCCGCCATCTGGGTGCGACCGCCCGCGCCTTCCAGCGCGATTTCTACGGGGTCCGCGAGCAGGCGCTCAGCCACGGCTTGCCCACCGACCGGCTGTTCGTGGAGTGGTTTCTAGGTCCCCGTGAGCAGGCCGAGCTCGCCAAGCTGAGAAGGCGTCCAGCGGCGGCTTCGGTGACGGTCCCAGCCGGGCTGCCGGCACCGTCTGGAGCCGACCCGGTCGCGGTGCTGCCGCTGCAGGATGAGCTCCGGGGTCAGCTGGAGGCAGCCTTCACCCAGGGGCTCCAGGTGATCGACTTCGACCCTGAGTCCCGGCGCTATCTGCTCTCCGAGCTGCCCTCCTGGTTCCCCCGCCCCGCCGAGGGGGCATCGGGTTGAGACGCCTGATCGTCGCTCGGCATGGGCGGGACGAAATCCAGTTCCGCCAGCTTGCGGAGTACCTCTAGCTCCCCGCCGTAGGTGAGCTCGGGCAGGCCCCGAAGCCGTTCCTGGATGCGGGGGAAGCCACCCAGCCACCGACCGGCCTCAGCCATCAGCCGCTCCCGATCCGCCGGATAGGAGACGCCCCCGAGGGCTCGTTGCAGGGCCAGCTGCTCCTTGGGGGTGCGCTTTCCCTGGCGAGGGGCGAAGCGGGGCTCGGTGAGACCGACCTCGATGCGGGGCCGGCCAGGCACCCCCAAGGCTGCCCGCGTCAGCAGCTCCTCGGGCGCGACCGGGACCAGTTCGCCCAGCTCGGGCGCGTCAGTCAAAGCCGGTCTCCGGCGGAACACCGACCGTGGCCGGGGTCCCACCGGAGTGGGAGGACGGTCCCCGAACCACGACCGGCAAGTTCAAGCTAGCAGCGGCTGGACCAAGATCATCCAGGCGCGACCCGCCCGTGACCCGCCCCTCAGTCGGTCGCGACAAGGGAGCCCTGTTCAAGCCTCGCCCAGGACCCGACGCGTGGATCCGGCTATGTCGTGAGGTCTCTGACCGGCCTTGGCCCGGACCCGGTGAGCCAGGACCATGGGGGCGACCGCCGCCACCTCGGCCAGACCGACTCGGGGAAGCCCTTCGAGGGCGGCGTAGGCCTGGGCGGCCTTTCGCGCGACTAGGTCGGCACGGTGGCCGTCGACCTCGAGCTCAATCGCCAGCCGCGCTATCCCCTCGAGCACCGGGCGGGAGGCCTCTATTTGGGGGAAGACCGCGATGGCCCGGTCGATCCGGGCTCGCTCCCTCTGCTCCTCGTCCTCCCACTCGGCGGCGAACGCCTCGGGGTCGTCCTCGAACTTCTCCCGGCGCAGGACTATCTCGACTCGCTGGGGTATATCGGTGATCCCGGACACATCGACGCAGAGACCGAAGCGGTCCAGCAGCTGGGGTCGGAGGTCACCTTCCTCCGGGTTCATGGTGCCGACCAGGATGAACCGGGATGGGTGCCATACCGAGATCCCCTCCCTCTCGACCACGTTCACCCCCATGGCGGCGGCGTCGAGCAGGACATCGACGATGTGGTCGTCGAGCAGGTTGACCTCGTCGACGTAGAGGATCTGGCGGTTGGCCTCGGCCAGCACCCCAGGCTCGAAACGACGCTGGCCCGAAT
>Ga0102924_1000392_pt1 | contig 54731 bp, 47 predicted proteins | sample PaiPotPPM11metaG_FD_80116 | JGI IMG/M metagenome (GOLD analysis project Ga0102924, IMG submission 80116) | Iron sulfur acid spring bacterial and archeal communities from Banff, Canada, to study Microbial Dark Matter (Phase II) - Paint Pots PPM... ... | reverse complement strand
GATCAAGCCCTGGTCGTGCCCCCACGCCCGCGACCCACTCCCGGAAACACGCCTCGAACTGGTCCGGATCCAAGGCCGCGAACACCCGCCCAAAGGTATCGTGCGAGGGGGTGCCGTGCGGCAAATTGAGGATCGTGGCGAACCATGCCTCCTTGGCCTTGCCGAACTCCGCGATCTCCACCCAGCCATCCGCCCCGCAGATCACCGCGCACAAGGCGATGGCCACGATCGCCTCCAACGAGTGCCACTTGGTCCGCTCCACGCGTGGATCCTCCAACGCCGCGAAACACGCCCCGATGCTGTATGCCTGGTCGTGCTCCATCCCGTCTCTCCCTCAGCACGCCGTCCTACTCTCCCCCTAGTATCGCCTCCTCTCGCCAATCCCATTGCTCCTCACTTAGATGCGATTGCTCTGCCATCAAGGATGTCGCCGCTTGCTGTCGCGCGTCGCGGCCGAGTATAATGAGCATGGGTTCTGCGGGCGCTCATTGAAACAATGCCAACATCACAAAGACATAAAGGACATATTTTGCACAAACAAGCCCAACACTGGGTTACAGCCGACCGGCTGGATCATTGCGATTTTACAGGTTGCGGTATGCTGACGGCCGTACCGACCTCTCGAACCTGTACTCTCAGCCGGCGGCTGAACCCTGGCCGTTGGGCAGATGCAAGCAGAAGGGTACAGCCGTGATCCTCCCGAAAGACCGCGACCCTCGCTTCATCACCATCCGCCGCGGGGGGACGCTCACAGACTTCGACCATCAGCTGCTCGCCCTGTGGGCCGCAACGTGTGCGGAACACGTCCTGCACCTGTTCGAGTCGGCGCAACCTTCAGACCCGCGGCCTCGCCAGGCGATCGCGCAGGCTCAGGCATGGGTGCGCGGCGAGATCACGATGTCTCAAGCGCGTGAGGCTGCAGGCGCCGCCAACGCGGCTGCTCGGGAGTTGACAGGCGCGGCCCGCCACGCCGCACATGCTGCCGGTCAAGCCGCGGCGGTGGCGCACGTCGCCGCGCACGAGCTCGGAGCGGCGGCCTACGCGATCAAGGCGGCGCGTGCAGCCGCTCCTGAAGGCGAGGGTGAGAGCTCCGGGCGGCTCGAGTGCCGATGGCAGCGCGAACAGCTCCCTGACGCGATCCGCGAGCTGGTCCTGGATGATCAGCGGTTGCGAAACGACATCTGCTGGTCGGTGTTCGACTGCTGATAGGCCTGAGTGCATGTCGGCACTGCCCAACAAGCGCGTCGAGCGGACGCCGTGAGCTAGACTCATCCCGAAGCGAATGAGCGCCGCTCACGCGCAACACGTTGGGCTGCTGCTGGTGCGCACGGGACACGCGGCCCACAACCTGGCCCTGCTGCGGCGCATTGCGCTGACGCTCCTGCAGCACGAGTCCACGGCCCGGTGCGGGATCAAAGCCAAACGCCTCAAGGCCGGCTGGGATCACCGCTACTTGCTCCAGGTCCTCGCCAGCTGATTTAGATACGATTGCCCTGGGAAGGATAGACGCTTCTCCGGCGGGAAACGTTGCGATGCACAGGGGTATTGTGTGGAATGTGCATGAACGATGGATGAACGAGCGGTGATGCCGCCGAAATGGGGAACCTCACCCCCCGGCCCCTCTCCATCGCGGGCGCCCGCGATGGAGAGGGGCCGGGGGGTGAGGTTGATTACCGCAAACTCGGTGGTGGTTGGCGGGGTGGCGCGCGACGGCGTGATGGGCGGCGGGCACGCATCAGGCGGCGGACGCCGTTCGTTTGCCCGCTCCGTCGCCGATTCGGCGCGAGGGAGAGGCGCAGGCCGAGATCCACGAGGAAGAGGACGAGCGCGGCGACAGCGAACCAGCCCCACCACTCGCGGAAGCGCGTGATCGTTCCCGCTTTGCCGCCCGCGTCCGTCACTTCATTCGGGCTGGCGAGAACCGAGCCGCCCGTCAGCGCGGCAATATCGCTGAGCAGGGCCGCGCCGCCGGGGGCGGGGGCATATTCCGCCGAATATGGCACGGCGAACCCGCCCTCCCGCTGGGCGCTCGTGCCGCCCGGCCGCTGCTGCGCGAGTGAGAGGCGGTACGCGCCCGGCGCTGCCGCCTGCACATGGACTTCGTATCTGCCCGGCCCAACCTGGGGCAGGCGAACCGGGAACGACTTCCCGTCCGGCGTGACGAGCGTGCCCGTCACGGGGATGCTGTTGACGAATCGCCCATCCACGTCCGTTGCGTCCACGCCGATGATTACCTGGTCGCCCTCGGCATGCGTGTCCACGGTGAGGGCGGCGGTGTTCGGGTCCGGCAGCGCCCAGAGGAGCGCCTGATGCCAGAATTGCGCGTACTTCGCCCATGTTAGCCATTGCTTGGCGAAGACCGTGCCCGTGTCCGGCATCCACGCGACAACGCGGCCGAGGCCGTATTGCCACTGGGCGAGAATCGGGTCCTTCTGGCCGGATTCGAGGATGACGTCCGCGTTCGGCTTCGCTTCCGTCACCTGATAGCCGTCGAGATTCGGCAGTTCCTCGGGGCGGATATCGCCGATGATCGGGCTTGGCTTAATGACCGCCGCATGGAAGTTGCCGATGCGGGTCGGCTGCTTGCCCGCCGATTGCGCCTCATTCAAGGTAATCTGCGGGATCTGATCCGCTGAAGCGGCGAAGTAGTACTTTCCGCCGCCGATGTCCGCGAGGTGTTGCAGCAGTTTCGTGTCCGCATCGTTGCCGATGGCGATCGTCGTGAAGGTGATGCCGAGGTTGCGCATCTGGTCAATCAGCGTTTCGTAGTCGCTGCGCCCCTGCGATTCCCCGTCGGTCATCAGGACGATGTGCTTGATGTTCGCCGTCGAACCGCGCATCAAGTCGAGCATCTTTGCCATGCCGGCATAGATGTCCGTGCCGCCGTCCGCCCGGATGCCATTGATCGCCTGATGGATGAGCGTGCGGTTATCAGTGAGCGCCTGGAGGGGGACGATGGTGTCCGCGCTATCATTGAAGACGACAACGGATGCCTCGTCTCCCGTCTTTAGGGCATCAATGCCGATATTCGCCGCCGTCCGGGCGAGGGCGATTTTCGGGTCCTTGCTCCCTTCGCCGAAATCCATACTGCCGGAGTGGTCAATGATGATGCCGAGCGCGACCTGATCGTGCTGGTTGCCGGGGGCATAGCCCATCTTGACGGGGAGGGCCTGCTCCAACGGCGTGTCGAAGTACGCGCCGGAGCCATAGGAGTTGTTGCCGCCGATCACGATCAGGCCCCGCCCGTTCGCGCGGACGGATTGCTGGATCGTCGTCATCTGGTCAACTGAGAGGTCCTTCGCGTTCACATCCACGAGGGCGATGGCGTCCACATCGCTCAATGAGGAGAGGCGGGATTGGATATCCTTCGGAGCCTTGATCGTCACATTCACGCCGGTTGCCGCCAGTGCGTCCGCCACCGGCTTGGCTTCGCCCGCGACACCCTCGATGAGTAGGACGTTCGGCTTGCCGCGCACGGTCGTCACGACGCTCAGGCGGTCGTTTTCCGGGATGCGATTCTCACCCTCGGTCACCTGCACGGCGGCGCTGATGACGTGCGTGCCGGGAGCGAGGTTGGGGAGCGTGCTGCTATACCCGGCATTGCCATCCGCCGCCGTGATCGCCGCGTTTTGCACTTCCTGGCCGTCGACACTGATATGGACACTCCCTTTCCACGGGTTATTGCCGGTCAGGTTGACGCGCAGTGGCAAAGTATCGCCGCCCCAGAGGGACTCCGGTACATCTACCGTCGCCACACGCACATCCAGCGGGAAAGCGAGGTCGTCCACCTTCACGGGGGAGATGCGCACACCATCGCTCGCTGCCGCCTCACTCTCGGCACGGGCATCGCTCGTGTTCTCCTGCCCATCGGAAAGGAGGAAGACCTGCCCGCCACCGCCCCGCGCGAGGATGGCCCGCGCGAGCCGGATGCCCGCCGCGATGTTCGTATGATCGCGATCCACCGTCGCTTCGGTCAGACCGGCGGCGATGCGCGCCGGGTCACGCGGCGTCGTGCCGGGCGAGAAGACGACCGTCGCCTTGCCGCCGAAGGCAACGATGCCCGCGCGCGTGCCGCTGGCGAGATGATCAATCGTGTCGTTGATGAAGCGGGCCTGGCCGGCTGTCGCGGATTGCGGGATCGAGCCGGAGCGATCAACGACGAAGACGACGCTCTTGCCGGTGACTTCGTATGCGGTGATTGGGCCGGCAATCGCGATGACGACGCAACTGACCGCGAGCAGCCGGACGAAGGCGGCAGGGAGCGCGACACGGCGGCCACGCAATGCGGGCACGATGATGAGGAGCGCGATGGGGATGATGAGCCAGAGGATCTCTGGGCGGCGGAGTGTCATGACGCGCGTCCCTTCGAGTGCTGAGACGAGAATCCGCGCCGCCTGGTACTCAGCACTTTCCTCTCAGCATTTCGTTTGCGGCTAATGAGCAGCCACTCGGCGGCCAGCAAAACCACTACCCCGGCGAGCAGCCAGGACGCGACGCCGACACCGCGCCGCTGCGGTGCGTCGGCGGCCTGCGCCGTATTCGCGCCACCGGCGATGGAGGAGAGGTCAATCGCGTGGCCGGGCCGCAGGTCGGATTCCAGTTCGTCACCGACATTGACCGTGAAGGCGTCGGTCAGGAGGTCCTTGCCCCCACCAGTATAAACGACTTGATACGTACCGGGGGTTTCCGTCGCACCGAAAGGGATCGGCGTCCGATCCGCGCTGACCGGGAAGGTGCGGCTCTTGCCGTCCGGTCGCGTTACGGTCACGCGCTCCGCTCCCTCGACCGGCGGGATGGCGACGGTGTTTCCCGGCGTCACGCTGCCGGGCAGCGCCGGTGGTACGAGGTATTCCGTGATGTTCGCGATCAGTACCGGGAAGGCCACGCGCGATATCAAATTCGTCGCGTCCGGCGCGAGCGGCGCGGTGAGGACAACGATGCGCCGCCCATTCTGCTCGCCGCTGAGGAGAAGCGGCCCCTCGTCGGTCTCAATCAGCGCGCTCGCCCACGGCGGCGGCGCGACGAGCGGCAGGCGATTGAAGCGGATACCCGCGAAGTCCACATTTTTCAGCAGGATGTCGCGCGTGCCTGCGTCGGTCAGGCGAGGTGGCGAGACGAGGCTGGAGACGCCCGTTACGTTGAGGAGTGGCCCGCCCGCCTGCGGGTTGACGACGAGCACCGGCGTCCGCGCGGGGAGATTCGCCAGGTTGGGCGCGACACCGTCCAGAACGAGGAAACTGCCGCCGAGTGAGGCGAGATCGGGCTTCTCCGCCGCGTCGTGGACTTCGAGTTTGATGTTCGGCGAGACCTTGAGCGCGCGGACGAGCGGCGTATCCGCGCCGGGCTGCGTCGTGACGAGCACGGCGCGGGAGCCGCGTCCGCCCCGCGCGATGACTTCCGCGACGTTATCCGCCGGGAAGGCGTCTGGTTGGGGCGTGCGCGCTTCGAGTCTCGCCTTCGTCGTACCCTTCGGCATTGTGTAGGTGCGCTCGATCGTTTGGCCGGGGGCAATCGTCACCTGTTCTTCGGCGGAGGCGATGTCGTTGAAGAAGGGGCGGAGCGTCACTGTCGCGGGCGTAGCGGCGTAGTTCGCGACGCGTGTGAAAAACTCCTCCTGGTCCGCGTTGCGCTGCGAGGAGCGGGTGGAGGCTTGGGTAATCGCCACATTCGCCGTCGCTGACGGGTTCTCGCCCTGCGTCACATCCTCGACGCGAATGGAGGCGGGGACCTTGTCATCCGGGTTGAGTGCGCCGGCGCCGAGCAGGTTGCCGTCCGTGATGACGACGACTTCATTGCGCTGCTGCGGGTTGAGGAGCGGGCGGAGCACGCCGAGCGCGTCCTGGAAGTCCGCGTGCCCACCGGGGAGCGCGAGCGCGTTCAACTTCTCTTGGAGGGCCAGTTGCTCCACACCATCACCCGCGCCGAGTATCCGCACTTCGCTGCCAAGCACCATCACGGTCGCCGTCTCATCAGCGGCGAGGCCACCGATCAGCGTCGCCGCCCGCTCCTTCGCCTTCGCGAAGCGCGTCGGGGCGATGTCCGTCGCGCCCATGCTCGATCCGCCATTGAGGACGATGAAGAGCTGCTTCGCGCCACCGGAGGGACGCAGAAAGCCGACATTGAGGAGCGGCCGGGCGAGCGCGCCGACGAGGATAAGCGCGATCAGCATCTGCGCGAGCATCAGCCAGGTGAGTGGCGGACGGCGGCGGTGGAAATGGCGGCCCCGCTCGCTCGTCGCCTCGGACCAGAAGCGGAGCGTCGGCACCGGGAATGTGTCCGGCGCGTCCTCGCGCATATAGAGGGCGTAGATGACCGGCAGCGCGATGAGGCCGAGCAAGGCGAGGGGCGCGAGGAGCGTCATTCCAACACCCCCTGCGCGATCAGCGTGCGGGTCGCGAGGTCCTCGAAGGGGATATCGGTTGCGACGCGGACATACGTGATGTTGTACCGATTGCAGTACCCCTCGACCTCCGTCAGCCAGGCGTCGAACCGCTCCTGGTAGGTGGCGAACGTCTCGGGCGTCGGGCGGATACGGATGCGCTCTCCGCTCTCCGCGTCCTCCAATTCAACATCGCTGTCGAGCGTTGGATGTAGTTCCCACGGCGAGAGTGTGTGAAGAATGACGATCTGCCAACCGCGCTCAATGAGGATCGCGAAGGCATGTTCCATGCTCGTCGTGGTGAGCAGATCGGAGAAGAGAACCAGGTAGCCGGGTCGTCGGCTCGTGTTCACATAGGCGCGCAGCGTGTGCGCGAGGTCAGTCGCTCCATCATCCGGCGGCAGGGAGGCGAGGAAGTGGAACAGTCCCGCCGCGCGCGCGCGGCCCTGGAGCGGGCCGAGCGTCCGCCCCGTCTCTCCGACGAAGGGCGCGACGGTGACGCGGTCGAAACCGGCGAGAGCGAGGTAGCCGAGCGCTGCCGCCGCCCGTTTGGCATAGAGGAATTTGTTTGGCTCGCCCCAATCCATCGAGCGGGAGCGATCCACCAGGAGATGCACGGCGAGATCAATATTCACCTCGCTCAGCCGCACGAACATCTCGCCCATGCGGGCGTAGATGTTCCAGTCCACGCGGCGGAAATCATCGCCCGGCGTATAGGGCTTGTAGTCCGCGAACTCCGGCGACGTGCCCCTGCGGATGCTCCGATGCTCCCCCGCGATCCCATGCGTGAACGACCGGCGCGACCGGAGTTGCAGCCTCTCAAGGCGGCGCAGGAACGCCTCATCCAGCAGGGGAGGGCTGAGGGCTGAGGATTGAGGACTACGTTGTTTATCGCCGCGCGTTGCCACCATTGCTTTACCGTATCCCCGATACATTGTCCTGATCGTAGAGCATCATTCTCCACGTAGTCCTCAGTCCTCAGTCCTCAGCCCTATCTCCCTTATGGCTGCGTGAAGTAGCCCTGGACGACATCGCGACGATCCCGCGGGACGCGGTTGGCGTCCGAGCTGGTCTGACCGACGTTACCTTGCTGGCCGGACTGCGGCGCGCTGTTCCCGCCGCCAAGCGAACTGCCCAGGTTCTGTGGGTTTCCGGTACCGCCGGGGAGGGGTTGAGACTGGCCGACCGGTTGGCCCGTGAGTGGCAGCGGATTCCCCGCGTTCCCGAGGTTCTGCGCCTGCGACGGATCGCCCGGCTGATAGGGGACGGGCTGGCCGAGACCCGCGCCGGTGCCATTCTGATTGTTCGCATTCTGGCTGCCATTCTGTGGCTTGCCGTTGGCGTCCTGTTGTCCTTGCGGGGTGCCATTCGCGCGTTGCTGCGCGTCCTGAATCGCGTTTGAAAGGTCCTGTTGCGAGCGGACCTGACCGCCCGTCTGCTGCACCTGGTTGGCGAGGTTGCGGATGGATTGCGACGCGTCGTTGCCGTTGCCTTGCTGCAAGGCCTGGGCGGCGTTCTTTTCCGCGTCGGTGAGGGGTTGGTTGCCGGACGTGTTCTGGTTCGCCGCCTGCTGGAGGTCATTAGCAATGTTCTTTTGCGCGTCCGGCGAGAGTTGGCTGAGGTTGCTCGCCACTTGCTGCAAATCCCGCGCGGCGGCGCTGTAGTCGCCGTTTTGGATGTCTTGTGCCACCTGCTTGGTCGCGGAGTTGTCATTCAGGGCGTCCGCCAGCCGTTGGAGATCCTGTTGGGCCTGCGCGGACTGCACAGCGAGTTGCTGCAACTGCTCCGGTGTCAATTGCTGGTCGCTGAGCGCCGTCTGATTGCCGTTCGCGTCCACGCCGGTCTGCGGTTGCTGCTGTTTGACGTCCGGCAACTTCGGCACAGGCGCGAAGGCGCGACGGTCGAGAGTATTGGAAATGAGGAGGAGCAAGACAACGCCGAGCGTGATGATCGCCAGCGCCAACGCCATCACCTGTTCCTGCGCGATGCGATGCAGGCGCAGGCGCTTTGCCCGGCCGATGCGATACGCGGTGCGGGCAGCGTGATTGAGGAGATGCGGCGCGAGTTGGCTATCCATCTCCCCCTGTGCCAGTTCGAGGCTGGTAGCGAGCGTGGCGTCCAGACGGTAGCCCTGATCGAGGAAGCGCGCGAGCCCCATGCGAGTCGGACGCTGTAACCAGGCATAGACGAAGGCGAGCGTGCCGATCATCGCAGCGGGCACGGCGATCGCCGCCGTCGCTGGCTGCGTCCCTTTGGCGATCGCGCCGAGGCAAACGAGGCTCGCCACGAGCGCGCTGAGCGAGAAGGCCCGGAGCGCGATCAGGAGCAGTCGCTGCCGCCAGATGCGATCCTGGATCTCCAGCATCCACTGAACGAAGCGCGTCGCCTCCAACCCGCGCCGCAAGACGGTCAGGCGGTTATCGCTCATCCCGCGTCGCGGCAGCGCCGGTGGCCGTAAATCGGTGCCGAACCAGAAGGGGAACCAGAGGGCGCGCCACGCGAGCGCGCCGAGTGCCATCTGTCGGTCGTGCTGAGCGCTGAGTGCGGGAGTTCGCGCGCCAAGCAGCGTCTGTCGGGCAGGCGCGGGCTTCCACATCTTCGGGAACGGTAATCCGATTGGTACTCTGCGCTGTTCAGTCGCCACATGATTCTCGCTTCTGATTACTCAGTACTCTGTACTCAGTACTCGTTACTCCAATGGTGGAAGGGCGGGCAATCGTTGTCGCCGCCCGCGCCGCAGCGTGACAACGGCGAAGCCGACGAGCAGGGTCGCCAATCCCGCGCCAATCACCGTGATGCCCGCCATCCTGATGCGCTGGTTCGCACGTTCTATCACCGTTGCCGCGCGGTCGGCGAGCGGGGCGTTGCCGAACTCCGTGAAGGTGCCGTAGGCACGGTTCGCGTTCTGCCGGGCCTGGATGACATTCCAGCCGTTAATCTGGGACTCCGCTTTATTCAGGTCATCGGTCGCCTGTATTCCTCGCGCCGCACGCTGTTGATACTGGACGAGCGTGAGCGGCGGCTTCGCGTCCGGCATCGTTTTGTAGAGATCGGACGCTTGCTTGAGGAGATCGTTCGTGCGGGGATAGTCGTTCGCCTCCAACGCTTGCTGAGCATCGCGGACGCGGGCTTCCGCTTCCGATCCGGCGCGTGCCTTCGAGAGGAGCGCCTGGGCATCGGCGGCGCGTTTTGGCGTGCCCGTCTGCTGGAGGAAACCGATTGCGGGGGTGAGTAGCGTGACCGCCTGTGAGTATTGGCCGAGGCCGACGAGTTGTGTCGCCTCGTCAATGTTGTAGTACATGAACTGGTTGCGCTGCCAGAGACCGCCGAGGAACTGCGGCAGGTACGCTTTCCATTTTGATTCGAGCGTCGTCGCGGCGGCGTTCCCCTCATTCTTGTAGACGATCTGCATCGCCTGCCGCCAATCCTTCCCCGCTTGGGGCTTGCTGAGTGTGGTGAGGAAGTCGCGGTACTGACGGAAGCCGTACGTATCAATCAGGAAGGCGACGACACTGTACTGCTGGCCGACGAGTGCATTGTCAGAAGTCGTCAAGAGGGTCGCCCAGTCCGCGAGGCGGTCGGCAATCGCCTGTTGGCCCAGCGTAGCAACGAGCGCGGGCAGTTCCGCCGGGGGCGCTTCGCCATAGAGGGCAGTGCCGCGTAGGAGACCGGGGGGAAGGTTGCCGCCGCTCATCATCGCCACAATCTGCTGCGTGAGCAACATGCGGAGATTGAGTGTCAGTTCCGGCGCTTTGAGGCCGCTCATGCGCGGCACACAGATATAGACGCCATTACTGTCCATGCCGCTATAGAGATTCTGATCCGTCTGCGCGGCGGGCACGGCGGCAATGAATTGCGAAACGTCGGTGTACAAAAAGATCGGTACCGGCCGGGGCACGAATTGCGAGCCGTCGAAGATGTTCGTCTCCATCTCATAGACGGGGTCGGCGATCTTCTTGTAGATGTCCGCTTGCGGCGCGACCGGATCGCGGGTGATGTAATACATCGAGAAATAGGTCGTATCATCGTGCGGCCACAGGCTGTTCGGTGCGGTGAGGAAGGGCGTATCGTCCGCCGCGACGCTCGGCACGAGCAGCAACATCCCAAGCAGCGCGAGCAGGAGCGTGCAGGCCCCCGTGATGCCACGGCGCTGCCGCCTGCGAAGGGTGTTCCAAAGGAAAGCGGAGTGTGCCGCCAGAGGCCGGGTGTTATTCATGGCAAAAACCGTATCGCATATCGGCGGGAGGGCGCGTGCGTGACAGCCACCAAACGCCGTCTGCTACCGCCAAACGAGGACCTCGCCGGTGCCGTTGGGTGCTGGGACACTCTACCATAGATCGTGTCCGCCTGTATTCATCATGCGCCGCACCCTTGCTGCAAAGATACGCTACCGCGATTGTCGAGCGAGTGCAAGGAGCAGGAAGTAAAAGAAGTGTGAGGAGCGAATCGCGACCGGGAGAAGGGCGTTCCTTCCGGCTGTGTGTACCGCTCTCCTTCCTTAACGTCCAAAGACGTGCAATTGGTTGATTGAGTTCCCTGATGCTGGCGCGATAGACATCCAGGTTCGACAAGTTCTCCCATGCCGCGCAGCCAAATGCGGGCATCGAACTATCGCAACAGGAGCGCCAGCAGGGTGCCTTCCCTCTCATCGCCCTACGGGACAACGGCGGAGCAAGGAGCAATATGTGGCAATGACCATCGTAAAGCCAGTGCGCTTACACGGCGATCAGGCTGGTTTCGTACATCCGGCCCCAGAGTTCCTCCCACACGCCACCCTCGATGTCCACCGCGTCTATCGCCGCCTCGAGGCGATCCGGCATGTGGGGCGTCGTCAGTACGGTGGGGAGATGCAGCCGATAGCGACTGGAGAGGATGCCATCCAGAAAGGTGATCTCGTGCGTGTGTGCGGGCGCGAGATCGAGCAGGACGAGGACATCCACATTGAGCGCGCGCCAGTATGCCTCGCGGGAGACACGACGGGCGATGCGCTGCTCATGATCGCGGCGGCTCTCCGGTTCGGGCGCGGGTTCTTCCTTCTCCTCGCGCGGCAGGGCGATCTCCGTGATGTACGCGTTGAGGGCGAAGTCGCGCCACGTCATCAGGAAGTGCGAGATGAGTGGTGCGTGCGACCGCAGTCCGACGAGAACGTACTGCGCGATCCGCGCCGCGCGCGCCCGGTCCGCGTTGAAGATGAACCAGCCTTGCCCCTGCCGCACACGCGCCTCAATCGTGTCGAGATACGCGGACATACGGATGAGCAGGTCGCGATCCTGAATCGAAACATCATCGGGTTCGGGGGAAAGCGCAAAGCGGTCATACATCGCCATATGGTTCTCACCCTCGGCTTGTGTACGAACAGTCCTCTTGCCACCGTAGTGTACGCGCGAAGTCGCCGGTCGCCAAGGGGGTTGGGTCCCTACGCTGTGACGCTCGCTGTCGTCATCCAGTGCGGATTCTGGACGGTGCCGTCGAAGTCCAGGGTGGTCTTCCAGCCTTCGATCATGCCGCCCTCCGCCCCGTCCACGGATGTGGCGCGCTGCTGAAGTTCCTCCATCTCAGCGCGACTGAGCGGGCTGAAGGTGTCGCCGACACGGAGGGCCTGCTCCAGGTCGCGCGCGTTCTCGCAGCCAGTGATGACGACGGAGGTTGGCAGGCTGAGGGCGTAGCGCAGGCATTCCTCCGCCGTGATCGTCCCTTCCTTCGGGAGGCGGCCCGAGGCGAGCGGCTTCATGCCGAGCACGCCGATGGTGCGCTCGACGAGTACCGGGAGCACCAATGCCTGGAAACTGTTGTGGTGATAATCAATCACGTTGAGCGGCATCTGGACGGTGTCGAACTCGAAGCCCTGATTGAGCATCTTCAGATGGATATGGGGGTCCTTGTGGCCGGTGAAGCCGATGTAGCGAATCTTGCCCGCCTCCCGCGCTGCGACGAGCGCCTCGATCGCGCCATTCGGGGCGAAGACGCGCTCCGGGTCATCCATGCGGATCATTTCGTGCAGTTGCATCAGATCAATGTGGTCGGTCTGGAGCCGTTCGAGGCATTGATCAATCTGCGCGGCGGCGGCCTCGCGGGACTGACCGTCAATCTTCGTCATCAAGAAGACGCGCGCGCGGTAGCCGCCGCGCAGGGCGTGGCCCATTTTCACCTCGGCCTGCCCGCCGTGGTAATCCCAGCAGTTGTCCATGAAGGTCATGCCGCCGTCAATCGCGGCGTGGATCAGCCGGGTCGTCTCCGCCGGATCCTGCGGCCGCGCGATATGCGCCCCGCCCAACCCAATCGCGCTCACCCGCTCGCCCGTCTTGCCCAATGTCCGGTACTGCATTCCGTTACCCTCCTTTGAATCTGTGTCCTCTGGGCCTCTGTGGTTTAGCCCGTCATTCCGTTGATGAGGTATTTCGCTAAGGCGTCGCGATCGAGGTGTGCGATGCCGAGGGCGGCGGGAGTGCGGGTGGCGGCGCGGAGGTCCTGGCCCGTGACCGCCGTGCCGAGATCGGTGAGCGCCGACATGACGGGCGTCGGGACATCGAACTGCGCGCCGAGGGCGGCCCATGTCGCGATGCCGTACGGGATGTCTTCGAGGAGCCAGCGCGTATCGAGGGAGCCGGGGGCGCGCAGTTGCGTGAGCATCCGGCTGCCGTTGATCGTTGCCCAGAGATCGCCGCGCGGGCCGAATCCACCTTGCCAGTAGATCTCCTCGACGGGATCGAGCGTCAGGCCGAGCCGCGCGGCGATCGCCAGCCGTTCGGCGTCCACCGCCTTGATCGCCCGCACGACGCCGGGCGTCACGCCCTCCTCGTAGAAGTAGAAATCGCCCCGCGCGTATTCGACGCGCCCCGCGTTCAGCAACACCCCGGCGGGATGGAGGATCGGGTTGCCCGCTGAGAGGCCGCAGGCGACGACATGCGGGTAGGCGCGCGCGCCGGGGAAGAGATCGGCCAGCAGTTCCAGCAGGCGAGCAGTCTCCCGCGCGGGGAAGGCGGCGACGCCGAGGCCGGAGACGACGCCCCAGATATGCGCGTGGTCCGGCGCGAGTTTGCGGCAGACATACGGCGCGGTATCGGCCTCCGCGATGACGACACCGTCCAATTTCCCCGCCGCACGGGCCGCCTGCGCGAAGGCGAGCGCGCCCATGTTCCCCGGCGTCAGCACGATGACGTGCCCCGGCCGCAGGTGCGGTACGCACGCGGCGGCAAAGGCCCGGTGCGCGTAGGATGGCACGGGGACGAGCAACAGATCGTTCGCCGCCATCGTCTCGACGATGTCCGTCGTGACATGATGAAGGCGGGCCATCCCTTGCTCGGCAACCCCGGTGAGACGGATCGTCCACTCCTTCAGCGGCGCGAGCGTCCCGGCATGTGCAGGAATCTCCCAGAGCGTCACCGCGAAGCCGCGCAACTGGAGGTTCGCCGCCAGCGAGAACCCGGTATTCCCCCCACCCAGTACCGCCACCCGCCGTTCAGCCATCAACCCCTCCTGTCAATGGACAAACCAATCATCTGGTTTCCGTATATGCGCGGGCGAGAGCAGGGAAGAGGGCGCAGTAGGCGCGGCGAGACATCATAAAGGCATCGAGCAGGTACGACTCGTTCGGCGCGTGGACTTGATCGCCGGGCATGCCCCAGGAGAAGAAGACCATGTCCGCGCCGATCGTCGTTTGCAACGTCTCCGCAATCGGCAGCGTGCCGCCGAGCCGGATAACGAACGGTTCTTTGCCGTAGAGGTCTTTGAGGACATCGCGCGCTGCCTGCACGGCAGGATGATCCAGGCTGATGCTGAATGGGCGCGCTGCGCCGGGGAAGCGGCGCAGTGTTGCGGTCGCACCGGGTGGGCAATGTGCGGCGACATGCGCCTCGATGGCATCGAGCACTGCACCTGGCTCCTGATTTGGGACGAGGCGGCAGGTGATCTTCGCGTGCGCCTCGCAGGGCGTCACCGTCTTCAATCCCTCGCCGGTGAAGCCGCCCCAGATGCCGTTCAGGTCGAGCGTCGGGCGCGCGCCGCGTCGCTCGTTGACCGTGTAGCCCGGCTCGCCCCAGAGGGCGGGGAGAGCGAGTTCTTTCTGGTATTCGCCCTCATCGAAGGGCACGGCGGCGATCTGCGTGCGATCCTCCGCCGTCAGTTCGCGGACAGGTTCGTAGAAGCCCGCGACGGTCACGCGGCCCGCGTCATCGTGCATCGTCGTGACGAGGCGGGCGAGCGCCTCAACGGCATTTGGGGCCGCCGCGCCATGCTGGCCGGAATGGAGGTCGGTGTTCGCGGTGCGCAGATCAATCTGGCAGGCGGCGATGCCTTTGGCGCTGACGGTCAGCGAGGGGCTGTCCGGCCCCCACATGCCGCCGTCCGCCGAGAGGGTGAAATCGGCATCGAGGAGGGCGGCGTTGTCACGGACGAATTGATGCAAATTCGGCGAGCCAATCTCCTCCTCGCCCTCGAACATGCACTTCAGGCCAATCGGCAGGTGGCCGTGGACGGCGAGATACGCCTCGATACCTTTGATTGCCGCGAACATGTTACCCTTGTCATCCGCCGCGCCGCGCGCGTAGAGGCGTCCGTCGCGGACGGTCGGCTCGAAGGGCGGCGTCTTCCAGAGGTCGAGTGGATCGGGCGGCTGCACATCGTAATGGCCGTAGAGGATCGCCGTCGGCGCACCGTCCGGTGCGGGCCAGACGCCGTAGACGACCGGGTTGCCGCTCGTCGGCAGCAGTGCGACCTCTTGCGCGCCGAGCGCCCGCAGGTGCTCCGCGACCCACTCCGCCGCGCGGCGCACATCGCCCCGATGCTCGGGCAGGCTGCTGATGCTCGGTATCCGCAGGAGCGTTTTCAGTTCTTCCAGTTGGCGCGCGTCGTGTTCGTTGAGATAGGCATCGCAGGCGGTGTCGCTCATGCATTCCTCCGCGGTAGGCAATCGGTAGCAGGCAGGGAACGAGACGGATATGGTGACGGAGAGGGTATCACGGGCATGGAAGACGAGCAACGAAGCGGCGCACGGACGGTCGGGCGATTACACGACATTCCGAATGCCTGACGGATACTGAACGGTGCAGATGGAACGCCGACTATGGAAGCAGATATAACCACTCACGCGTGCCGAACTGCTCCGTGACGCGGCGTTCTGCTTCCGCTTCTTCGTCGGCATGCAGGGTGTCCGGTGTGAGGCCATAGCGGTTCGCGAAGAAGGCGACGAGGCGTTCGATGATCGTGTCGCGCGGGAGATCGGTCTGTTGCCGGAGGGGGGAGACCCGTTTCGCCGCGCTGGCGATTCCCTTGTCGCTCAACTTCTCTCGCCCGATCCGCAGGACGCGCGCCATCGTGTCCGTGTCGAGTTCGCAGGCGATCGTCGCGTGATGGAGGACGGCGCTGCCGCGCCGCGCCTGCGCCGCGCCGCCGATTTTGCCCGTGGATGATGTAATGTCGTTCAGCGGCGCGTAGGAGGCATCCACACCGAGCGCGCGCAGGCCATCTACCGCCCAGGCGTCCATGAAGGCGTACGACTCCGCGAAACTCATCCCCGCGACGAGCGATTCCGGCGCGATGAGGGAATAGGTGATCGCGCCGCCCGGCTGGATAAACATCGCGCCGCCACCCGTGATACGCCGGACAAAGCCAATGCCGAGGGACCGCGCGCCCTCCTCGTCAATCTCGTTGCGCACCGATTGGAATCGTCCGAGCACGACGCACGGCGCGTTCCAGCCCCAGATCCAGAGCGTCGGAGGCCGCTGCCCGGCGCCGACGCGCTCCGTCAGTACCGCGTCCAGCGCCATATTGATCGCCGGGCTGCGCGGTACCGCGGGGATCAGATGCCAGTCGTATGACCGCCAGCGGTCGTCGAGTGCTGCTGGGAAGGGCGGTTCACGAACCGCCCCTACAGGCTCCTCATTGCTACTGCCCATAGGGCATCCGCTCATTGCTCATCGCTCGCGTCACCGCGATACCGATGGCTTCGGGGGAGAAGCCGAGAAAGGTGACATCGTTGCCGACGGTGGCGTGAATGCGGGCGGCGATCTCGGCGGCGGGCAGATTCGCCGGCAGGCCGGTGAGGACGCGCGTGATCGTGTCGAGGGCCTCTTCCGGGTAGAGGAAGAAATCTCCCGTCACTTCCACGTCCGCGAGCCTATCGCCTCGGACAGCGTACTCCACGACGACGAGTTTGCCGCCGGGCGTCTTATATTCTCCGTGCATGTCGCCTCCGACGAGGACGGAGGACGGAGAGAATCCTTCTCAGCGTCTCGGCGCCCCACATGCAGTATACCGTCTTTCGTGATATGCCTGCCTTGTGTGCCTACCGCGGTGTGTGCGGCGCTTCCGGGGCCGGCAGGGTCGTGATCGGCTCCCAGGTGAACCGGTCCCGGAAGCGCAGCAGCAGCAGCAGAACGGGTCGCCCGAAAAGTGCGAACATCGCGACATTTCCCGCCGCTCGGAAGGCGTCGTAGACAGCGGAGGTCGCACCGTAGAAGACGAGATACCGCCGTACCGTCTCTGTCAGCCCCAATCCCGGCGCCCAGTACAACCCGCTCTCGGCGGGCGAGGCGGGCGCCGCGAACGGCCAGAACCAGAGATTCATGATCGCCCCGAAGCCGAAGCCCCACAACGCGGCGAAGGCCGCGAGAAGGACTAAGAACTGAGGATTGAGGATTGAGGATTGAGGAACCGTGCTCCCCCTCTCCTTTGCTTCCGAGCAAAGGAGAGGGGGCCGGGGGGTGAGGTATCCCACCATCCCCGCCGTCAGGCCGACCCAGCCGAGCGTCATCATCTGGAAGGGGAGCCACGGCCCGAGGCCGCCCGTCAGCAAGCCAGAAACGGCGATGCTCGCCGCGCCGAGCAGGAAGCCGAACGACGGTCCCCAGACGAAACCGACGCAGATTGGCAGGAAGAAGATCGGGCTTGCCCCCAGGATACCAGGAATGAGCCGGAGCGCCGCGTTCGCTGCGACGAGCACGCCGAGCAGCGCGACCCGCTTCGCGTCCGGGTCCGCGCCGCCGCCCGTCTCCACGAGCAGGACGACGAGGCAGAGAACGCCGATCACCGCGAACAAGAGCGGCGCGTCGCTGCCGTGGGCGGTGAGATCCGCGCCGGCGGTCTGTGTCCGCGCCAGCCAAAAGGGGCTGAGGAAGGCGGCAATACCGATCAGCGATGTGACGGTGAGGATGATCGCCGTTCGCCATCGTCGGATGCCGCTCACGGTTCGACCACCGCCCGTTCGCATGCCGGGAGCGCGGCAAGGACATCCGTGACGGTCAGGAAGGCGCCGCCGAGCAGTTGGCTGATCTGCGGCGCGAAGGGGGAGCCGGGCAGCACCGCGCGCGGATGTCCTTCCGCGACGATCCGGCCCCGGTCGAGCAGGATGACGCGGTCGGCAGCGCGGGCGACGAGTTCGGCGTCGTGCGTGACGAGGAGAACCGCCCGGCCCTCGTCGCGCAGTTGCCGGAGAATGGCGAGCAGGTCTTCCTTCGCGCCGGGGTCGAGGCCGCGTGTCGGCTCATCAAGGAAGAGCAGCGACGGATCGGCGGCGAGCGTCGCGGCAATCGCCACCCGCGCCCGCTCGCCGACGGAGAGATCGCGCGGGTGGCGATGCGCCATGCCGCCGAGCCGGAGCGCGGTCAGCAGGCCGTCCGCGTCGCCGTAGCGGGCGGGGAAGGTGCGCTGGTTATGTGCCCGGAGGGTGAAGGCGAGTTCGTCCGCGACCGTCTCCGCGAAGAGCAGCGTGCCCGGCTGCTGTGGCACGTAACCGATGTGTCCGCCACGCGCCGCCACACCGCCCGCCGTCACATCTCGCCCCATGAGGCTGATCCGGCCCGTATCCGGCACGCGCAGCCCGAGCAGTGCGCGCAGCAGTGTCGTCTTGCCCGCGCCATTGACGCCGACGACCGCGACGATCTCGCCCGCATACAGCGCGAGGTCGAGATCGCGAAGAACTGCCTGCTCGCCGAGCGTGACAGAAAGGCCGGACGCCGTGACGAACGGCGCACCCGCGGGCTGCGTGGTCGAGACGGGCGGCAATGCCAGCGTCATCAGGCCGTCCCGAACTGCGAAAGGAACGGCATCAGCGACCGAGAGCGGGAGGGGATGCCAGCCAAGCACCCGACCGAGCGCGACGATGGGCGGCGCCCATGCCGCCGATTGCCCGCTCGCCCGCGCAAGAATATCCCGAACCGGCCCACTCGCCAGCGACCCATCGCCGGGGAGGAAAAGCCCACCCGTTGCCCGTGCGATGATCCGTTCCAGCCGGTGCTCCGCGAGGATCATCGCCATACCGGAGGCGGCCTGCACCGCCGCGACCGCGTCGAGTACCGCCCGCGCGCCCTCCGGGTCGAGTTGCGAGGTCGGTTCATCGAGGACGAGCAATCGGGGCGCGCGGACGATGGCCGCCGCTAAGGCGACCCGCTGCCGCTCGCCACCGGAGAGCGTCACGATCTCCCGCTCCGCCAGATGCGCCATGCCGACCGCGTCGAGCGCATCTCGTACCCGTCGCCGCATCTCCGACCGTGGCACACCGTGTTGTTCGAGCGCAAAGGCGACATCGTCCGCAACACGGGGCGTGACAGCGGCCGTTTCCGGGTCCTGAAAGAGCATGCCAACGACCGCGCTCATCCCGCGTGGGCCTTCCCAGTGCGCCGCGTGCCCGGCGACTGTCACCGCGCCGCCGAACCGCCCGCCGGTGAAGTGGGGTACGAGGCCATTGAATGTCCGGAGTAGCGTGGATTTCCCCGCGCCGGACGAGCCGAGGAGGAGCGCCGTCTCATCACCAAACAGATCCCAGGAGACGGTTTCGAGGATGGGCGTCGTCGTACGGGGATAAGCATAGGTAACACGATCGAGGCGGGCGACGAACCCGCCCCCGGCCCTTCCCGGCGCGGGAGAGGAGAGAAAAGAGGCGGATATCGCGGTAGTTGCCATCTGCGTGAACCCGCTCGAACCACGTCCCCCCTCCCACGCCGGGAGTACGAGCGCGGGCAGTAACACGGGCAGCAACGCGAGACCGATCAAGGGATTGAAGGGAGGCCAGAGCAGGAGTGGATAGGGGTAATAGACGAGCGCACTCCCGCTGAGGGCGACTGCCGCAACGATGATGGCCGTAACGGTTGCGCCGATCGTGACCGCGCTATCACATGGCCGCCATGATCGGACGCGATATGACGTGCGCTGGACACGGGTACGATCAGATTGTGGGACGCCGAAGCCGCGCGCCGCCATCGCCTCGGCGAGGGCGATGGCTCGTTCGAGGCCGAGCGCGAGCACCGGCACGACGAGCGGCGGCATGCTGCCCAAAGGGCCCCCGCGCATCCCGCGCCCCGGCGTGTGACCGCGCACGGTCTGCGCCTCGCGTACTTCACCGAGCGCGGCGATCGTCTGCGGTAAGTAACCGAGGGCGATCGTCATCGTCACGCCGAGACCGGTGAGCGGGCGGGGAAGGAGGCGCAGCAACTCTTCGTAGCCGACCGCCGCGTTGAGCGCCGCGAAGGTGAGGATCAGCGTGCCGAGTGCGAGTGCGGAGATTACCCCGTAGAGGAGCGCGTTGAGCGTCACCGGCCCGCCGATCACCGATCCAACGAGCGGCAGAGCGCGCGGCAGCGTGAAGAGCGCGCGATCCCCGGAATGGACGGTCAGCGTGTTGAAAAGGATAGCAATCGTCGTCAGTGTCCATGCCGCGCGCAGGAGAAGCGCCCACTGCGCCCCGGTTCCCGGCCGGGTGGCGCGCGCCGCTCGGCATGCGGCCCCGGCGCAGAGCGTCACGAGCAGCACATAGAGCGGATTCCGCGTCGTCGCGACGACCAGCGTGCAGGCCACTGCCCAGGCGAGCCAGGAGAGGGGGTGAAGTGCTGAATTCGTAGTGGGCGGCGTGCATGGTGGAAGCCCGTCGTCCGGCGTTGTGCGCCCTGCTGTCTTGCTCGTTCGTTCGGACTGCATATGCATCTTCCCGCACTCAGTACTCAGTATTTCGTGCTCGTTACTTTCCTCGCCGCCGCGTGCGGACTGGGACAAATGCGAGCATTACGAGCATGATCGCCGCGACCGCCACGAAGCCGACAATTGACCGGCTCTTCGACGCGCCGGGCGGCTTTGTCGCCGCGCTGACCGGTGTCGCGCTTCCGCTCGGCGCGATGGCGGCGACGCGGGGCTGGGTGTCCGCCGTGGCGGTCGCGATGGCTGGTATTTGAGTGGGTGCGGTGGTCGGAGCATCGGTCGCGTCGGGCGATGGTATCGGCGTCGCACTGGTTGATTGCACCGCTGACGCGATCTGTGCCAGCGTCACAGTGGGGAGACCGCTTTCACTATCCGTCCATGACCAGCCGTCCACATCGCCATCGTGGAGGACGCGATTGCCCGCGCCGAGGCTGGAGTTGCGCCATGCACCGTCCGGGCCGCGCAGGTAGTAATGCCAGTAGAACGACGGCGAGCCGTAGGATTTGCAGAAGCAGTCTTCTCTCGGCGATGCGCACCCCTCGCCGTCAATCGAGCAGACCGCCGTGCCGAACGAGCCGCCAACCGCGACATTGAGCGCGAGGCCGGACTTCAGTAGCGCCTCCGCGCCCGTGATCTGGCCGCTCGTCAATGGGACATACGCATAGAGGATGCGCCCGTCGCTGTGCCGCACGACGATCCCGACCGCGCCCGCTGCCCGTGCCGGTCCCGTTCCACTCGTCAGGGCAATGAGGACGAGCAGCGCGGCGAGCAGCATCTTCAGGCCGCTCAAATCAAGGGCTGAGGATTCCGGGCGCCCTTTGGGTGGGATGAGGACGAAGCCTCTTCCGCGTCTTTTCAGTCTCGTTGCCCGCTTCGCTGCCATGTTGCTTCTCTCACGTAGTCCTTAGTCCTTCACGCGTAGTCCTCGCGAAGCGTTGGGAAGGCGCGGCCATTGAGAGCGGGGACGGCTTGGATAGTGGCAAGGAGGTTGTCGTCCGGCGCGGCCTTCTGGAAAGGAAACGCGCCGCTCGGGTTCTGGAGGGCGACGAGCGCGGCGCGTGTCCGCGTGATCTCCGTTGGGTTGGCGCGGGCAGCGATCTTCGCCTGCAGGACATACGCGGTGCTGTTCGTGTCGCCGTCGCCGCTCTTGGCGTCGAAGGGGTAGAGGTTACTCGATTGCAGGGTGCCCTCCAGATACGCCATGCCGCGCGTCGTCGCGTCGCCGCCCTGCCCGCTGGCGACGAGCGCCTGCACGACGATGGCGGTCGTGTTCGTGTCGCTCGTTCCCTTGGCGTCGAAGCCCCACCCACCGTCTATCTGCTGCGCCCGAAGGAGGACGCCGTTATCGAGTTGTTTCGCCGCATCCGAGGATCGCGCGATGGCGTGGGCGAGGATCACGAGGGCGTGGATGAAATACGAACCGCCGTAGATGCCGTCCGCGCTCTGCTCGGCGGTGCTGAGGCTGAGGAGGTCCGCGCCGCCGAACGACGACGGGTCCTCGCCGATATTGGCGGCGACAAGCAGGTACTTCGCCGCCGGGCCGGTCTTCAGACCGGGCGCGCTCGCGTGGAGGTAATCGAGCAGGCTTGCATTACCCTTCTTGACATCATCGAGCGAAATACTTGATGAGATGAAGGCGAGCGCCACGTCCGCGCTGACACTCGGATCGCTCGCCGGCCCGGAGAAGCCGGGGTAGCCGCCATCCGCATTTTGTTGCCCGCGCAGATAGGCAAGCGCGTTCATCACCTCCGGCGTGGGCGCCGCCACGACCGGCACGGTTGCCGTCATCATCAGTGCGACCATGAAGATTGCCAGGAGCGTCCCGATTCGTGTGCGCATGGAACCTCACCCCCCAGCCCCCTCTCCTTTGCTTCCGAGCAAAGGAGAGGGGGAGCACGATTCCTCAGTTCTCAGTTCTCAGTTCGTCGTTCTTTAAACCTGTCGTCCCCCGCCGGTCCTTGCGGAACCGGGCGAGGGACGTATCATGGCGCGGGCGCCATCGTCCGTCTCCTTTCACGCGAAGGGTGACGAATCCGGGGAGCGGCGGGTGGTCGGGCTGACGACACGAAGTCGGATACCGTTGCGGGACAGCGCCGGACTCGAACCGGACTTCCCCCTGCGCGCCTCCATTGAGGCGCCCGCTCCCAAAAGAGATACGATTGGTAAAACCGAGGCGCAACCAGTGCGCGCCGGAGTAGGATGCACTGACAGGATACCATATCGGTGAGCGATGAGCGGTGAGCGTGGCGGGGATGGCATACTCGGTGGTGACGGGCTTCCCACCTATCACCACTCTCTCATTGAGGCGTCAATCTGTGTATGCCCGCGCCGCTTTGAGCAGATCGCGTGTCAGTTCGGCATGTCCGGCGTGTTCGGCGGGGTGCTGCGTCTGGAGGATCAGGTAGGCGCGCCCGCTCATTGCGCCGAAGCGACGATGGTGAACCGTCTTTTCCATGTCTGCCGCCGTCAGCCGGTTCAGCATCTCGCGCAGGCGGGGTTCGAGTGTGCGCCATCGCGCGTATAGCGGCGCGGTGGAATCGCCGGAAACGGTGAATTCCGCGTCGCGGTCGCGCTCGACGTGCTCGCCGCCAAGTTCACCGATGATCGCCGCTTCCGCGCTGCCCATTGTGTGGAAGGCGAGGACGTAGAGGCTGTTTGTCAGCGGCGCGGGCGGACGCCAGTTCAAACCCTCGGCATCAAGCCCGTCAAGGCAGGCGAAGATGCGCTCAATTGCCGCGATCAGCGGGTCGGCAAAGGCGACGATTTCGGGGTTCGGCGCGGGCGTGGTCGTCATGACTTTTCCTTTCTCATGCGCGTGCGTTCGTCTCCAGTCCGCCGATTCTCCGCGATTTCCAGCAATTCCGCGAGGGGCAGATCGGCGAGCGAGGTGAGCCGGAGGTCGGCGGCGCTGATGTCGAGGTCGCGCGTCATCGCGTTCGGGATGGCGACACAAAAGAGGCCCGCCGCCTTCGCCGCCGCGATGCCGTTCGGGGAATCCTCCAGCGCGATTGCCTCCGTCGCATCGAGGCCGAGCGCATCGAGAGCGGCGAGATACAACGCCGGGTCCGGCTTGACACGCTCAACATCCGCCGCGGTCTTGACGGTATCGAAATGGACATGCAGCCCGAGCCGCTCCAGATGCCCAAGCACCCACTCCGCGGTTGCCGCCGACGCCAATCCGACCTTCAGGCCGCGCCGTTTCGCCGCCGTGATGCATTCCTCCACACCCGGCAGGATCATCTGCTCGATCACCCGCTCGTGATAGCGCGCACGCCGCCGCTCGCGGACGTCTTCGCGATCAATCGCCCGGCCCGCTCGCTGCTCCAGATAGTCATAGATATCGAATGAGTCCGTCACCGTGCCGATCAGCGGCGCCCATTCCGCACGCGGCAGTTCTGCCCCGTGCTCGATGAACATCTCCTGCCACGACTCGAAATCCGGTAGTTCGGTATCGAGAATCAGCCCGTCAAAGTCGAAGATCAACCCGTGAATCATGGACCCTCCTGGTTCGAGGTTCGAGGTTCGAGGAGCGGATTCCCCGAACCTCGAACTATGTCCCAAGGACGAAGCGGTGGATTGCTTCCGCGACACCGTCGGCATCGTTGGTGGCGACGGTGGCGGTGGCGATCGCTTTCAGTTCCGGTTCGGCATTGCCCATCGCGATGGCGATGCCGCCACCGTCGCGCACGGCAGCGAGCATTGCGAGATCGTTCAGGTAGTCGCCAATCGCCATCGTCTCCGCGAGTGTGATTCCCTCCTGCGCGGCGAGGTGAGCGAGTGCCTTGGCCTTGCCGCAGCCCGCATTGAAGAGATCGAGCGCGAAGGTCTTGACGCTCGCGGTCGCGGTGACGGGGCGATCAATCAAATTGCCGATGCGCTCGCCGAGCGCGCCGATGAGCGCGTCGCGGAGGGTGAGGAGGGGCGGCAATTCGTCGTCGAACATCGCGATGCTGAGGATGTTGCCGAGCGTCGGGAGCGTGTCATGGTCTGTGCGCGTCACCCCGTCCCGCGGGATGAGGTATTCGCGCGTTGCCCGATTCTCCGCCGACTCCGGGCCGGTGTAGAGCCGCCCGCCATGCGCCGGGCTTTCAAGCAGGACGGGTTGGTAGCCGTGCGCGCGGCTGATCGCGACTGTCTCGCACAGCACAGCGGGCGGGATCGCGTCTTCGTAAAGCACCGCGCCGGTGGACGATTCCTGGATCACGGCGCCGCCGTGGAGAATCAGCGGCAGGCGGAAGCCAAGCATCTCAGCATAGGCGCGCGCCGCGTAGAGCCGCCGACCCGTTGCGAGCGTCACATGGACGCCCCGCGCCACTGCCTCGCGGATCGCCGCGCGCACGGCAGGCGAGACTTCCCCGGCGGAGGTGAGCAATGTACCGTCCACATCGAGCGCAATCAGCCGAATTGCCATGCCGCCGCCTTTCCTCCGGGGAAGCATAGCAGAGCCGTGCCGCGCACATACTCCGAACGATCTCCCTCTCCGCTCCGGGAACGGGCGTCCGGGCGGATTGCAATAGGCATCGGGCGGTGCGATGCTGTGAAAAGCGAGGATGGATTGGTCGCGCGGGCTTTCCTGCCCGCGCGACGGGGAAGAAGGAGGAGCAGGAACGTGACGGAGATGCACCTTTGTCCCTCCGATCAATTACGCGCCTATGTCCGGCAGGTGGCGCTGGCGGTGGGCGCTGATGATGACATCGCGGACGAACTCGCCAACCATCTCGTCAAGGCGAACCTCTCCGGCCACGACTCGCACGGCGTCCTCCGCCTGCCGCAGTATGTATCGCAGGCGGACAAGGGTGGCCTCGTGCCCAATGCGCGGCCCACGGTCGTCCGCGAAATGGGCGGCACGGCGGTGATGGACGCGCATTTTGGCTTTGGCCAATACTCGACCGCCGTCGCGCTCGACTGGGCGATGGAGCGGGCGAAGACGCACGGCATCGCCGCCGTCGCCTCGCGCCACGCGACGCACATCGGGCGGCTGGGCGAGTACACCGAACGGGCGAGCGCGGCGGGGATGATCGCCATTGTCACGATTGGCACCGCCGCGCCGGGCAGTGGTGGCGTCGTGCCGTTCGGCGGGGCGCGCCGCTTCCTTGGCACGAACCCATGGTCCTTCGGTGTCCCGGCGGACGGCGGCACGAATATGGTCTATGACGCCGCTACCTCGACGGTCGCGGAGGGGAAACTGCGGGTCGCGCGCTCCAAGAACGCGGCGCTCGCGCCGGGGCTGATCGTGGATAGGGACGGCAACCCCTCCACGAATGCCGAGGATTTCTACAACGGCGGCGCGCTCCTGCCCGTCGGCGGCGATGTCGCCGGGCATAAGGGCTACGGCCTCGCGATGGCCTCCGCCCTGATTGCCGGCCTCGCGATGGTGGACGACGATACGCCGGTGATGCCCGTCCCCTCAGCGCACCCGGCTACCGGCTTCGAGCGGGGCGCGCTCGGCGGGGTCTTCGTAATCGCGATGGATCCGGCGGCGTTCGGTGACAGCAAGGAATACCGGCGCCTGACCGGCGAAACGCTCGCCGCCGTCAAGGAGACGCCACCCGCTCCCGGCAAGGACGAAGTACTCGTCCCCGGCGAGCCGGAAATCCGCTCCCGCGCTGCCCGCGAGTGCGATGGTATCCCGATCCCCGACGCGATCTGGCAGGACCTCTCCGGCGTCGCCGCGCGCTTCGGCATCGCCATGCCGGACGGGGTGTCGTCGGTGGCGTAGGCGTTCAGCCTGCGCCACCCAAGCGAAGCAAGAGGAGGCACCGATGGTTACGGTCTTTTCCGCACCGACCGAACGTAAGACGGATATTTACACGCGCCTCGGTGTCCGGACGATCATCAACGCGCGCGGTGCGACGACCGCCGTCGGCGGGACGCTGCCGCTACCCGAAGTGACGGCGGCGATGGCGGAAGCGGCCAAAGCGTTCGTCGTCCTCGATGAACTGAACGCGAAGGTCGGCGAGAAGATCGCGGCGGTGACCGGCGCGGAGGCGGGCTACGTCACTGCCGGCTCGGCGGCGGGAATGCTCCTCGCGGCGGCGGCCTGTATCACGGGTACGGACATGGCGCGCATCCGCCGCTTGCCGGAGACAACCGGCATGCCGAACGAGATCATCGTCCATCGCGCGCATCGCATCAACTACGACCAGATGTTCCGCGCGCCCGGCGCGAAACTGGTGGAGATTGGCATCCCGAGCGCTACCGAGCGGTGGGAATACGAAGCGGCGTTCACCGAGCGCACCGCCGCCGTTGCCTTCGTGGACTCGCCCTCCATCGGCCCCGGTGCGCTCGATTTCGCTACGGTAGTTGAGATCGCGCATGCACACGATGTGCCCGTGATCGTGGATGCCGCCTCGACGCTGCCGCCGGTCAGCCACCTGACGCGCTGGATCGCGGGCGGCGCGGACCTCGTCATTTATAGTGGCGGGAAGGGGATTCGCGGCCCACAGGATTCCGGCCTGCTCGCCGGGCGCGCGGATCTGATCGCCGCCGCGCGGATGAATGGCAACCCGAACGCGGGTATTGGCCGGGCGGCGAAGGTGAGCAAGGAAGCGATGGTCGGCCTCGCCGTTGCGCTCGACCGCTTTATCACACACGACCACGACCGCGATTTCGCCGATCACCGCGCGCAGGCCGAACTGATCGCGCACGAACTGGCCGATTTCCCGAACGCGACGTGCGAGGTGATCGCCGACCCGGAGCGCTACCCGATGCCCATCGCGGTGATCCGCCCCGTTGACGGCGCATGGTCCGCGCCCGCCATCCGGGCGACACTGGCGGCAGGCGACCCCGGCATCTTCGTCAATGTCGAACTCGGCGGCATCGGCATCAATACCCACTGCCTGCTGGACGGCGACGCGGAGCAGATCGCCACGCGCCTCCGCGCGCTGCTGCGGACGATGGTCTGACGGGGAGCCTCATCTCCCGCTCCCTTCCCGCGAGACGGCGGCGCGGAAACCGACATTGCGATGCACCGGCGATCGCGTTACGATTTGCGGCAGCGCGCATGAGCGCCAGACACGCGACCGGAGTACGACGATGACCGCGCCCGCAGGCACGGATGAGTATCCAACGATCCTGTTCAATCGGTACCGCGTCGAAGCGACGCTCGGTCAGGGTGGGTTCAGCACCGTCCTCAAGGCGTATGACCTTCGGATCAAACGCCTCGTAGCGATCAAGATGCTCAAACCCGCGCTCGCCACCGACCCTGACCGGTTTCGTGCCATCGAGGAGCGCTTCACGCGTGAAGCGGAGGCCGCATCCCGGATGGGCGTGCATCCGCATGTCATCGCGGTGTATGACCTCGCGACGGACACGGAGAACGCCCACTACCTCATCCTCGAATACATCGCGGGGGGCACACTCGCCCAACGGCTTCGCCACGGCCCACTCCCGCCTTCCGACGCCTTACGCATCGCGGCGGACGCGGCGCGCGGATTGCACGCCGCGCATCAGACCGGTATCGTCCATCGGGACATCAAGCCCGCCAATATCTTCCTCACCCTGGATGGGCGGGCACAAGTCGGTGATTTCGGCATCGCCCAGATTGACGATCTCTCCAACCGGACGCAGACGCTGACCGGGCACCCCGGTACGCCGCTCTACATGAGCCCCGAACAGGAGCGGCAGACCGCCTATCTGCGCCCCTCGACCGATCAGTACAGCCTCGGGCTCGTCCTCTTCGAGATGCTGACGGGTATGGCATACAAGCGGCTGGAACCGGACGACGCCATGCGCGCATTGGACTCCCAGCCTCCGGCGCTCGCCGGTCTGGTGCGTCGGATGACGGCGTTCGAGTCGCGCGATCGCTACGCCACGATGGCCGATGTGGTCACGGCGATAGATGCCGTACCGCCTGCCCTCGATCAGGACGCTACCCCCACGGAAGCCGCCGCGACGATCATTCCGTCACTGGCAGAGCAAGCCACCCCGGCGACGATTGCGCCGCCGCAGACGCCGATTGTCAATCTCCAGCCGGTCGCGCCGGTCGCCCGACCGCCGGTGTCACAACCGGTAGCGGTGGGACGGCAATACAGTCGGCGGGCAGTCCTCGTCACGGTCGGCGGATTGATCGTCGCGGGCGGCGGAGCGGGGGCCGTCGCGTACGCCATTCACGGCTCCGGCGGGACCGCAACGCCGACACATGCGCCACCGACCGCAACCGATGCGGTACGTGCCGGGACGCGCCTGCGCGTGGTGACGGATGCGGTGCTTCGCGTGAGACCGGAATCTACGAGCCAGATCGTGGTGACGCTCCGTGCGGGCGATGTGCTTATCGCACAGAGCGTCGCGGTGTTCGACAGCACGACCCAGAAGTGGTATCCGGTGATGCTCCAAAATGGCGCCACCGCATACGTCCGCGCCGATTTCGTGACCGCGTAGGGAAATGGCGCGATCCGCTTCGATGACAGGATCGTCAGACTCGCTACCCGCCGCTGCCATGCCACTGTTCATCGTCCTCGCGCATGATCGTCCTGTGAGGGGATACCTCACGCAACGAGACGACATCGCGCGGCAGCGGAGGACAGGGCAGATGTATTGGGACGACACGCCGGACCGGAGCGCCAAAAGTTGGACCATGCACGCACCGCGCCGCAAGCCGCGCGGAGTGGCGAGCCGGGAGCGGCAGGAGTACCGTCTGGCGGTGTACCGCCGCGCGCAAGAGCGCTTCCGCGAAATACTGGCAGGCGGCGCCGTGACACGGACGACGGCCACCTGGCGCGCGCTCCAGGATGTGTGCCGCACCTACGACCTTGAGCCCGCCGAATGGGGACTGCTCATTCATTGCCTGATGTCCACGTCCTCGTAACCCGCCCCCCCCTTCCACGGTGGCGGGCTTTCGCCTGCCCGTCTCCCTACCCCGCCGCTTCCTGCCGGACAGCAGATAGCCCTCCGTATGGAGGGCGCGGCCCGCTTCCAGGCCACGCTGCACGCCGCGCAACCAGTCCGGCGCGACCGGGTGCGGGCTGTCTTCGCCTATCTGTAGAAATCAGCAACAAGGAATCGCACCTCCACTCAACAGACGTTATTCAAGATCGCGAGGCGGGTCGCTGCCGCGCGTGAGGAGACACCGAGCCGGTTGTAAATCGAAGAGAGGTGCTGGTCTATCGTGCGGCGGCTGAGGAAGAGGCGCGCGGCGATCTGTGCGTTCGTCAGCCCCAGCGCGACCAGACCGATCACTTCGGTCTCCCGCGCTGTCAGGTGAATGCCGTTGGGCGGCGATGATGCCGGTACACGCCGACCGGGAGACGGCGTGCCGCGCGCGCTGAGCAAGGCGAGGACGCACCAGGTGAGCATGTATTCGTACGGGGTGAGCGCCTCGGCAAATGACGCGCCGTGCCGTTGGTCTTCCCGCTCCGAGAGCGCGAACCGATAGGGCGTGGCAGGATCGAGATGGTCGTCTCGTCGGTCAATCATGACAGATTCCCTCTTCTCTCGGGGTACGGCAAAGACGCCGCGCCAGAATCTGACGGGGCGTCTTTGCCGGGCTAATGCGTCGCGCGCGTTGCTATACCGGGGTGCGGCGTGCCCGCAGGCGCGGGCGGTGCGAGGCGCATCGCGAGCGCCTGCAATGCCTTCGCGACTGCCGCGCGGCGCTCGCGCATCCGCGCGCCCTGTCCATGTGGGCGATGCGCCTCTTCCACTTCCGCGACCCGTGCCCGCTTCGCGGCCTGCGCGCGCCGGTCATCCTGTATCGCCTGAGCGACCTCGCCGGTCATGTAATCCAACATTGCGCCAATCCTTTCCGGTATGCCGGCCTCTGCCCGCCGTATCCAATCGAATGAACGGGCGCGACCGGCGTTTTCGCGGACGCTCACCTTCATGATGGATGGCGGAAGATTGTCAGCGCCATATATTGGCAGGACGATGTGTATGTAGTATCGTGAACGGATTGTAGGCGAACAATCGGAAGGGACACGCTGGCATTACGGACGCAAAGTGCCGACGAAATGCGCGGATGGGGCATCGGGGCGTACGGAGAACGAGGCAAGGACGAGAAGAGCGAGGTCGTGATCGGTGGACGTCCGGCGTATCCCACTGACTGAACTGGTCGCGGCCTGCCGCGAGGAGACGGAGCGGTTCCTCCGGCGCGAGCCGTCGCGCGATGCGTTCTGCTTCGAAATCGTCCGGCGGGCCGTCCGTGACCGCGATCAGCAGGCATGGGCAGCCGTCTTCGCGCAGTACCAGGGCATGGTGCTCGCCTGGGTACGGCGGCATCCAGTCTCGGGCAGCACGCATGAGGATGATGCGTTCTGGATCAACCGCACCTTCGACCGCTTCTGGACGGCGGTGAGACCGGAGCGGTTCGACGCCTTTCCGAACATGGCGGCGCTCTTACGTTACCTGAAACTGTGCGCGCACAGTGTCCTCCTCGATGAGATGCGCGCGCGGGATGCGGCGGGGCGCGAGCGCCTCACCGATCAGGTCGCGGAAGGCATCGAGACGCCGGATGTCGCTGATGTCGCGTTGGGGCAACTGGCGGGGAGCGATCTCTGGGCGGCGATCGTCGCGGAAATGCAGGATGAGGCAGAGCGGCGGGTGGCGTACTGCTGTTTCGTCCTCGATCTGAAACCGCGCGAGGTGCAAGAGCGTCATCCTCAATTGTATGCGACAGTGGACGATGTCTACCGGATCAAGCGGAATCTGCTCGAACGGCTGCGCCGGAACGCGAATATTCGCGCGTTTTTGGCATGAATGCGCGAAAACCGGCGCGCGCCGCGTTTAGTCAGTGAGAAAGGGGATGATGGCTGTGGCGAATGGTGCGAATCCCGATGCGATGAGCCCGGATGACCTGATTGCCTTCATAGACGGTGAGGCATCCGCGGCAGCACAGGAGCAGATCGCGTCCGACCCCATCCTTCGCGCCGCCGCTGACGACTACGCGCGCACCCAGCGTCATCTCCAGCGCCGCTTGTACCGGTTCGCGTGCCCATCGCCACAGGCGCTCGGTGAGTATGACCTCGGTCTGCTTGCCGCGGCGGAACGGACCCGGATCGCGGCGCATGTGGTGGAGTGCCCGCGGTGTGCGGCGGAGTTGCGGACCTTGCGTGACTTCCTGGCGACCGGGGACGACGCGCCGCCGATCGGTGCGGTCGAGCGGATGCGGCGGATCGTCGCGACGCTCTTGCCCCCGCCACCGCGCACCTCGCCCTACGCGAGCCTGCGTGGGGCGGAGGACGCGACGACGCGCACGTATCAGGCGGGCGATGTGACGATCACGCTCGATCTCGGTGCGCCGGTGCGGCGAGGGCGGACATCTCTCGTCGGGCTGCTCTGGCGCAATGGCGACGATCCCGAAACCATTGCCGGGAGTGCGGTCGTCTTAATGGATGACGGCGGCATCACGCAGACGACCGCGATTGATGAAGTTGGCAACTTCACCTTCGATGACATCACCCCAGGGACTTACCACATGGAGGTAACACTTGGAGACGATCACATCACCATCGGAGGCCTCTCCATCGGGCAATGACGAACCGATCACGCCCGCCGTCGCCATCCGTCATTTCTTGACGCTGGATGGCGACGCAGCGCGTGGCTGGATCAAAGACTGCACACAGCATCTGCCGGTAGACGAGCTCCTTCCCCTCCTCAAGGATGAATCCGAACGTTACCTCAATAGTGATCCTCAGGTCGCGCAGCGGCTCGCTGAGGCGCTAATTGCCGCGGGCGAGGCCGCGGACAGACCGGAGTACCGCGCACTTGGCCTGATGGCGATGGGGGATGTCTTCGGTGTCCTCGGTCGGTACGAGGAGTCCGTCGCGGCAGTGGATACGTCGGCGGCGATCTACCAATCGCTTGGGGACGAAATCGGCTGGGCGCGGACGCGCAAGGAGTGGCTCCGGTCATCCTATCATCTCGGTCGGGGCGAGGCGGCGCTTGCGGTCGCGGAGCAGGCGCGTGACATCCTCGCCCGACACCAGGTCTGGCGCCGGACCGCGGTGATTGACTATTGCATCGGCGATGTCTGCGCCCAGTTGGGAAAGTTCGCGGAGGCGCTCAGCCATTACGATCGCGCGCAAATGATGTTCGATTCGCTCGGCGAAGCGGCGGAACTCCAAGCCGCCCGCCAGCGATCGAACAAGGCGATCCTTCTGACGGAGTTGGGCGATTTCCAGACGGCGCTTCAGCTGTACGAGGAAATCCGGCCGGTCTACCTGCGCCATAACCAGACACTGTCGGCACTGCGGCAGGAGCACAATGTCGCCCATGTCCACGCCGCGCAGGGACACTATACCCGCGCGTTGCGGACCTGCGCCGCCGTGCTTGCGGCATTCGAGCAGGTTGGTCTGGAGATCGAGGCGGTCTTCGTCGCGATTGACATGATCGAGTGCTATCTCAACCTTAACCGCAATCATGAGGCGCGCGAGTTGGCCGAAGAGACCATCGCGCGGGCCGAGCGCTGCGGAGCTCAGACCGAGGCCGCGCGCGCCCAATTCTTCTGCGCGCTGGCGCACGCACAAGTTGGTGACACCGAGCGGGCGGCGGAACTGTTAGATGCGGCGGCGCGCTCATTCGCGTCCACCGGCCTCAGTACGCAGGTCGCGCTGGCCACACTCGAACGCGCGACTTTCAATCTCGCCGATGCCGAATGGTCACTTGCCCTCGATGGGGCGGAACGGGCAGGGGAGTTGTTCGCGGAGCGCGGGCTGACGATCCGGCACGCGCAGGCGGATCTTGTGCGGGCGCGGGCATCGTTTGCGTTGGGCGATAGTGAGACGGCGACGCACCTCGCCCGTGCCGCGCTTGCGACGAGCGACGCGCACGATATCCGCTGGCTTGCTCACAAGGGGCATCATCTCCTCGGTGACATCGCGCGATCGCGCGGGGATCTCGATGCGGCGCTTGCCGCGTACGACGATGCCGTCGTGAGCATCGAGCAGATGCAGAGCGCGCTCGCCATCGAACTGCGGACGCACTTCCTCGCGGATAAACTCCGCATTTACGAGGACGCAATCGCGGTGTGTCTGCAGCGCTCGCAGCCCGAGCGCGCGTTCGCGTATCTGGAGCGCGCGAAATCGCGTGCGCTGGTGGACTACCTCGCGAGCAACATCGAAGTCCAGATCAAGGGGCGTGAAGATGCGGACGCGGCGATGCTGGAGACTCTCTCGCGGCTGCGTGAGGAGCACAACTGGTTCTATAACCGCCTGTACGGGTACGGGTTCGGTGGCGATCAGGGAGGGCCGTCGCTGACCGATGACGCGCTCCGGGCGGCAATTGCCGATCGCGAGCGACAGATTGCACGCATCCTCGACCGGCTCGCACTTGACCGCACGGAAGGGCTCGGCGTCGCCGTCATGCCCGCCGAGCAATTCATGCCACCGACCCTCGACGCGGGTACGATCCTCCTCGAGTATTACCTGACGCCCGACGATGCCACCGTCTTCGTTGTATCATCCGCGGGGTTGGCGGTGGTGCCCCTGACCGTCCGACCAAGCGAGATCCGGCGACTCCTGCATCAGTGGCAGCTCAATCTGACCGCTGCCGGTCGCATGGTGGCAGACGGCATGCCGCTCGATGGACTCGGTCGGAATGCGCGCGGCATCCTGGGGACGCTCTATCGCGCGCTCTTTGCCCCGGTCGCAACGCACCTCACCGGGCATGAGCGGCTGATCGTCGTGCCGTATGGTCCGATGCATGCGGTGCCGTTTCACGCACTGTATGATGGCGAGCGCTACCTGATCGAGTCAATGGAAGTCTCGGTCTCCCCATCGAGCAGCCTGCTCCGGCTCGATTCCGAGCGTCCACGGACCGTTTCCCGGAGCGCGCTCGTTGTCGCGTATTCCGATGGCGGGCGCCTGCCCGCCGTGCGCGAAGAGGCAGAGGCGGTGGCGGCGCTCTTACCCGGCGAATGCTTCAGCGAAGCGGCCGCGACGCGCGACGCGCTCGCGTCCGCCGCCCCGCGGCATCGCATCCTCCATCTTGCGGCGCACGGCGAAGCGCGGCTCGACAATCCGACGTTTGCCCATTTGAAACTCGCGGATGGCCAACTGAGCATGGTTGATATTTTCAATCTGCCGTTACGGGGCGCGCTCGTCACGCTCAGCGCCTGCGAGACGGGGCGGAGTGTGGTGGCGGGCGGCGATGAACTGATCGGGCTGAGCCGCGGGTTCCTGTACGCCGGCGCCGCGACCCTGGTGCAGAGCCTTTGGCGCGTCGAGGATGGCTCAACCGCGCGCCTCATGAGGCACTTCTATGGGGGTATCCGCGCGGGGGTCGCTACGGGGGTCGCCCTCCGCGAGGCGCAACGCGCACTGCTCGCCACAAGCGGCGCGCATCCATTCTATTGGGCGCCGTTCCAGCTGGTCGGTGACCGGGGTGATGTGTAGGCGTTCGTGGGAACGTCTGTCGTTGGGGAGGGAGACCATCATGGAAATCACGGAAACACGGCAGGCCGCGTCTTTGGATCAACAATCACTCGATTTCGTGCCCGACGAAATCTGCATCGTCGTTGATGTCACCACGCAGCTAGACGAGACAAGCCGCAGGCAGATCTATGGCTGGGATTCCGGGAACTACTCCGTGCTGCGCGCAGTGAACGATTTCCTCGGCACGCAACTGCTCATCCCACTCGAACGTCGCGGTGATCGCAACACGATCTACCTTGACAATCGCGGTGGCGCCTTCCCCGATCTCGACGCGAAGACCATGCGCGGCCATCTCTACTATCGTCTCGAACTCGATCCGGCCATGCGGATGGATGAGCGGATGATGACTGTGCGCAAGACGGTCATGCAGATCAATTTCGGCTTCGGATTTCCAGGGTCAACGGCGAAGATGCCGCCGGGGGTGAAGATCCGCGCCGCGATGCCCAACTGGCTCGCGGTCGGCAGCGGCTATGAAGATGATGGTGGCCCGGCCGCGCCACCGGAGCCGGTCCCACCGACGGGCGTCGGCCCGGTACCCAATTGGCGGTTTCGATTTTCCCGGCCCGTCGCCGATGATCCTGACGGCACGGCACGCGGAAGCGACACGCTGCAGGGGTTGGTTGACGCGGCGCGTGCCGATGCCTCGAACGATTGTGACTCCAACGTGATCGTCGCGGTGCTTGATACGAAGCCACCCGATACGGCAGTGGACGCTGCGGCGGGTCAATTCGGGGATAACCTGCTGCTGCAACAAGTCACCGGCCGGAAGTACCCCGATGGTCAACCGAATCATACCCGCCACGGCAAGGTCAATTTCCGCGCCCCGTTCTTCCCGACAGCCAATCAGTTTGCCCACCTTCGCGCAATCTTGCCGGTTTGGCTGGGGCGGTTAGATGAATGGTATACCGCCCAGACCGCGGCGCTTCTTGACGACCTGCGCGCCAAGCGCTATGCCATACCCGATCACGGGCTGTTCGCGTCGGGCATCATCAAGGATATCGCGCCCGACGCGCAGATTCATCTGATCCAGGCGATGGATGATGCGGCCGTGACCGATATGCTCGAACTGACGGACATCCTCAGTTTGCTGCCCTCCACGCTGCTGGACGGCACGCCCGCTGAGACGCGGCTGGTCATCAATCTCAGCCTCACATTCAGCGTGCAGATGTATCAAGAATTCCTCGCGAGATGGTTTGCCGCCTTCCCGGCCGCGGCCACGAAAGCAGACGCCCCCGCGCTGTACGATCTCGCCCACCGGAGTCTCAAAGATGTGATTGATTGGCTCGACCCGCAACGTGTATTGGTCGTTGCGGCGGTGGGAAACTATAACGTTTCCGGTCTGCGTCGGCCCGATCCACGCTACCCCGCGCAGTTCGACAATGTACTGGGGGTGGCGGCGATCAGCCAGGAACTCCGCGCCGCGCGATTCACGAACCGCGGCGACGAACTTCCCCGCACCGTCGAGAATGGCATCGCCACATTCGGCGGCGATGTCGCCCTCAATGCGGATAGCGATCCGGTCGTTGAAACGGAATATGACGGTTCGTCGGACGCGATCCAAGGCGTTGTCAGCGCCATTGATCTCCCCTTCCTGCCGACGGCTGGAAGGGCGATCGGCGGCGGGTCGAACCAAACCGGTTGGGCACACTGGGTCGGCACGTCCTTCTCGACACCGATCATCAGCGCCCTCGCCGCCATCCTCTGGAAGGAGGATTCCCGCCGGTCTGCCGGGGATGTCATGGCGGCCATTCAGGGGTACGCGGATCCGACGATCCGCACGCGGCGGGCGCTCGGCTGTGACGCCATCTTCGCCGAGCAAGTCGAAATCTGACCCGCCTGCATCGAGATGGTATGCCCACCATCCCGATCAGTACGGGAGCGAATCGCCGGGGCGCCTGGTTCCATCATGAGGCGACCGGAACGCCAGATGATACCTATCTCGTCATCACGGAGATTGCCGCGCCGACCGTCGTTTGCAACGACAGCAACACGGCGACCGTGCAGAGCCCGCCCGTCTTCGGGAGCCGGGACGATCGCTCCCTCGATAGCGAGGACGACTGAGCCAACGGTGGCCGCTGGAGAAGGCGGCTACCCATTCCCCCTCCCAAACCCCGCGGTGTGAGAATCGCCGCGGGGTTTCCGTCTGTCCGCTTTCTCATGCCAGCCGAATTGTCGGATGAGGAAGCCGCTGCCGACGTGGAGGACGATCGGCGAGCCGTGCGGGCAGACGGTCGGGCTGTCTGTCGCGCCGAGGCGACAGAGGAGATCGTGCATCGCGCCCGGCGAGAGCGGCTGGCCGCGCCGGAGGGCGGAGCGGCAGGCGAGTGCGGTGCAGAGGCGGTCGCGCCAGGCATCCGTGCCGTCGTCGGCGTAGTCATCCGCCTCGGCGAGCGCGTCGAGCAGGAGTGGGCCGAGACCGTCCACACCGGAAAATTCGGCGGGCACGGAACGCAAGAGGAAGGTGTTGCGCCCCCACGACTCGCACGCCACGCCAACCGCCGCGAGATCGGGCATCCGCTCGGTCAGGCGGCGCGCATCGGCGGGCGAGAGGGCGAGGACGAGCGGTTCGACGCCCTCCTCATCTGCCAGTTCGTTCCGGGTTCGCTCGCGCAGATGCTCGTACATCACGCGCTCATGCGCCCGGTGCTGATCCACAAGGTACAAGCCGTCCGGCCCCTCCGCGAGAATCAAGCGATCCTCTAATTGCCCGACAATCCGCAGCGCCGGCAAGTTGCTCTCCGGCACCGTCGTCTCTGCCATCGGCGCTGACAGATCGCGCATTCCACCGAGCGACAACAGATCCCGTATTTCTCCTCCTTCCCGCGTCGGGAAGGGGGCTGGGGGGTTAGGCAAAAACGACCAATCCGCGTCGTCCGGTGGCAGCGCGGGCAGCCGACCGAGCGTGGCGCGGCACGCTTCCGCCAGCGCCTCGCCGAGCGCCGCGGTATGCAACAGACGCACTTCCGCCTTCGCCGGGTGAATGTTGACATCCACGGCATCCGGCGGCACGGTGAGATGCAGCACGGCGAGCGGATGTCGCCCGCGTGGCAGGAGGGGCCGGTATGCCGTCTCGAACGCGGCGGCGAGCGGCGGGCACTTCACGCAGCGCCCGTTGACGATCAGCGTCACTGCCGCGCGGCTCGGACGTGAGACGGCGCGATCACCGATAACACCCGCGATTGTTCCTTGCGATACCGTCGCGGTGAGTGGGAGGAGATGGGCGGCAACAGTGGGGCCGTACAAGGCGGCGGCCGCGTCGGTCAGGGTGCCGTTCCCCGGCGTGTGGAAGGCGGTATGGCCGTCGAAGGCGAGCGTGAAGGCGATGGCGGGGTGGGCGAGGGCGAAGCGGCGCATTGTCTGGCCGATCTGCTGCGCCTCGACGCGCGGTGTGCGAAGGAAGCGGCGGCGGGCGGGGAAGGCGGCGAACAGGTCGCGCACCGTCACCGTCGTGCCTCGGCTGCGCGCTCGTTTGCTTTCCTCGATGATCTCGCCGTGGCGCAGATGCAAGATGGTTCCGGCGGGCGCGCCATCCGTCGCGGTATGCAAGAGAACATCCGCGACCGCCGCGATGGAGGGCAGCGCCTCGCCCCGGAAGCCGAGCGTGCGGACGCGCAGGAGATCATCCAAGGCGCGCAGTTTGCTCGTCGCGTGGCGCTGGAAGGCGAGTGCGACCTCGTTCGCCGCGATGCCGCCGCCGTCGTCCGTGACGCGGATGCTCTCCAACCCGCCGCCGCGCACCTCCACGATGATTTGCCGCGCTCCTGCGTCGAGCGCGTTCTCGACCAACTCCTTGACGACAGCGGCGGGCGTCTCGATTACTTCGCCCGCCGCGATCCGCTCCGCGACGACGGACGGCAGAATAGCGATTCGGGGAAGCGCTGAGTGCTGCGGGCGCCCTTTGGGCGGTATGAGCGCTGAGGGCGCGGTGTCGCTCTGCTCCCACTGTTCGCTATTCATGGCGTGTCGCCCAGTCGCGTCCGTTGCGGACTTCCTGCCCGTCGTGATGCGATATTTTTCGGACGCGAGACTGCAATCGGTCGAGCGCCATCATTGCCTCCAGCGGTGTCATCCGCGCGAGATCGAGTGCGGTCAGGTCGTCCAGCAGCCCATTCATCTCAACGGAGTGCTGAGAAGGATCCGCACGCTGCCCATCTCCGCTCCCGATTCCGATCCCGATCCCGATCATTCCCCCGTCCTTCGCGCTCCGCTTCGTGTTCTTCGTCTCTTCGTGGTTCAATACCAGTTCCCGTGCTCGTTCGACGACGTGCGGCGGGAGGCCGGCGAGGCGCGCGACGTGGATGCCGTAACTCTTGCCCATCGCGCCGGGGGTGATGCGGTGGAGGAATGTGACGTTGCCGTCCTCCTCCGCGACGGCGGCGGAGGCGACCTGGACGCCGGGGAGGCGACCCGATGCGTCCGCGAGGTCGTGGTAATGGGTGGCGAAGAGCGTCCGCGCCTGCACGCGGCCCACGAGGTCTTCCACGACGGCGCGGGCGATGGCGACGCCGTCGTCCGTCCCGGTACCGCGCCCGACTTCATCGAGGACGATCAGCGAGCGCGGCGTCGCGTGGCGGAGAATCGCCGCCGTCTCCATCATCTCGACTAAAAAGGTGCTCGCACCCGCCGCGAGGTCGTCCTGTGCGCCGATGCGCGTGAAGATACGATCCACGAGACCGATGCGCGCCGACTCCGCCGGGACAAATGAGCCGACTTGCGCCATCAGGACGATCAGCGCCACTTGCCGCAGATACGTGCTCTTGCCCGCCATATTCGGCCCGGTGAGCAGCAGGAGTTGATGCCCTTCGGTGTCCAGAATCGTCTCGTTCGGGATGAACGTCTCGCCCGTGTTCGCCAGCGATGCCTCGACGACCGGATGTCGCCCCGCGACGATCCGCAGCGTCGTGTCATCCGCGAGTATCGGGCGGACATAGCGATGCTGAACGGCGCGATCGCCGAGGGCGCAGAAGACATCCACCAGGGCCACCACGCGTGCCGTGCCGAGCAGGACCGGGGCCGCCGCACCAATCTCGCGCAGCACACCGCGATACAACTCCTCCTCCCGTGACGCGATCCGCTCCTCGGCGTGGAGGATCGTCGCTTCCCACTCCTTGAGGGAGGGCGTGACGAACCGCTCGGCGTGGGTGAGCGTCTGCGTGCGGCGATAGTCGTCGGGAACGTGGGGCAGGTTCGGGCGGGAGACCTCGATGCCGTAGCCGAAGACGCTGTTGTACTTGATCTTCAAGGAGCGGATGCCGGTGCGTTCGCGCTCCGCCGCCTCCATCGCCGCGATTGTCTCGCGGGCGTGCGTCGCGATGTGAACGAGGTGGTCGAAATCGGCGTCGTAGCCGTGGCGGATGCGGCGGCAGGTCTCTTTGCCCTCCGGCGCGAGCACGGCGCGACTGATGAGGTCGGTAATCGGTGTGCAGGGATCGAGGCGGGCGGCGAGCGCGTCAAGGGTGGGCGAGTCCGCGTCGTGCAGCATCGTCGTCAGCGTCGGGACGGCGTGCAGCGCGTCGCGGAGGGCGAGCAGTTCGCGCGGTGTCGCGGCCTCCTGCCGGGCGCGGGCGGTGAGACGTTCCATATCCCCGATTGTCGCGAGCAGGGTCAACGTCTGCATGCGGAGCGTCGTGCGCGTGACGAACGCCTCGACAGCGTCCAATCGCTCCTCGATGGCGGCGCGATCGGTGAGCGGCTGGGCGAGCATCCGGCGGAATAAGCGCCCGCCCATCGCCGTCTTCGTGCCATCCATCGTGCCGAGGAGGGAGTGCGCGGCGGTCTGTGTCCGGCCCGTCCAGTGGAGTTCGAGATTGCGGCGCGTCGCGGCGTCGAGATGCATCGTGCCGTCGGTTGCGTAAGTCTTGAGTCCGGTGAGGAGCGGCAGCAGCATTGCGTTCGTCTCGCCGAGATAGGCGAGGATCGCCCCAGCGGCACGGATGGCGAGGGGAGCATGCGCGCAGCCGAACGCCTCCAGCGAGACGACACCGAAGTGCCCGCGTAGCGCGTCTGTCGCCGTCCCCAAACCGAAATAGCGCGCGTCGTACGACGTGACGTGGCCGGGTGTCTGCGGCTGTCCGTGCGGGAAGGCATCGGGGTCTTCAGGCGATTCCGGCTTCGGGACGAGACATTCTCGCGGGCCGATACGCAGCAGGTCGTTCTCGACAGCGACACGGCAGAGGGCGGGATCGCCGTCCGCGAACTCGGTGACAGCGAACTCGCCCGTCGTCACATCCACATAGGCGAGGCCGTAGCCCGCCGGGCCGGGGCAGAGGGCGGCGAGGTAGGAGTTCTCCTTTGCGGGCAGCAGGGCCGGTTCCGCGACCGTTCCCGGCGTGACGACGCGCACGACGGCCCGCTCCACGAGGCCGCGCCCCGGCTCGGACATCTGCTCGCAGATCGCGACGCGGAACCCCTGCCGAAGCAGCCGCGCGAGATATGAATGCGCGGCGTGATAGGGGACGCCCGCCATCGGCACGCGCCCATCCTTGCCGAACGGGCGGCCCGTCAGCGTGATGTGGAGGGCCTGCGCGGCGACCTTTGCGTCCTCGTCGAACATTTCGTAGAAATCACCCATGCGGAACCAGAGAATCGCGTCGGGGTGCTGCGCCTTGATGTCGAGATATTGCCGTCGCGCCGGTGTAACCATGACCCCGTCCCCCATCTGCCCCGCTGTGGTGAGGGGGAGTATACCACGCGGATCTCATCGCCGACACCGCCTCGAAAGTGGCGCTCACGCATGATCCGGTGTGTGCTACACTGCTGTCGCCCCGAAATGTGGAAGGGCCTTTGCGCGAGCAGGAAAGGAGCGCACCGTGCCGCGAGTCAACCGCTGTGTCGAACTCTTCGAGCAGGGCCAGCCAATCTATTACGCCGCGCCGGGCGAGCGGAGTTACGAGGCAGGTGTTCAGGCCGCCCAAACCTGGGCGGATTACATCGTCTACGACATCGAGCACCACCCGTTTGATATGCATGAACTGCGCGCCTACATGGCTGGGCTGATCGCTGGTGGCCCGACCCGCAGCGGCCACCGTACCCCCGCGGTCATCGTCACGCTGCCCTTCGATGGTGTCAGCCCGGACGCCGTGCGCGCCAACTCCTGGATCATCAAGCAGGTACTCGCCTGCGGCGTCCACGGCCTGCTGCTCGTCCATGCCGAGTCGCCCGAGGCGGTGAAGACATTCGTGGAGTGCTCGCGCTATCCATTCAACCGCGTTGGGGTTGGGGAGGGGCTGGATGAGGGGCGGCGCGGCGGCGGTGGCCAGGCCGATGCCGCCGCCGTCTGGGGCATTCCCGTGCGCGAGTATCTCGACCGTGCCGATCCGTGGCCGCTCAACCCGCGCGGCGAGTTACTGCTCGGCCTGAAGATCGAGAACAAGCGCGCCCTATCGAACTGCGAACTGAGCCTGAAGGTGCCCGGCATCTCCTTCGCCGAATGGGGCCCCGGCGACATGGGCATGTCGCTCGGCTTCCCCGATAATCATGACGAACCCTATCCGCCCGAGATGGAGGCTGCCCGCAGCCGCGTTCTCGCCGCCTGCAAGGCGAACGACATCCGGTTCCTCAGTTCGGTCTATGCGCATAACGTGGCGATGCGGATTGACGAGGGTGTGCGCATCTGCGCCGGCCGGGATGGAGAGAGCGCCGCGAAGATCGGCCGGGAGTACACCAGACGTACGATGCCGGTGTGAGCGGACGCAGCGCCACGCAGGCTGTGGCACGGCGAGCGATGTGCTTCCTGGGGTGTCGTCGGAGCGAGCGATGCGGCTCTATTTGATGGTACTGGCGCGCTCCGGGGAGCAGGGCGATCCGGTGCCGAGCTACCTCATCCAGACCGACGATGGCATCAATGTCCTTATTGACACGGGCTTCCCGCCGGAGATGGTTGCGATGGCGCGGCGGGCGGGAAACACCGGTCAGTACATTCGTGAGGCCGTCTCCGTCACGGAGCATCTCGCCGCCCAATCCATCGCACAAGAAGTGATGCCACCACCTTCACCCAATGAAGTTCCATAAACTCCTGCCGCTACGTCTTCTGCTTTTTCGGGGGGATCTCAATAGTTTCGCGCGTGACGTTGCCAGTCTTCGGATCGAAATGGAGGATGGTGCCTATTCGCGGCGTACCCTCTTCGTCGCCCTCATCCTCGTCTTCCCAGTCTTCGTCTTCATCCCACGGCGGATATTGGAGCGGTGCCTCGCCCCGCGCGGCGGTGACGCGGGGATAGTCGGCCGTCGGGGTCAGTTTTCCCTTGGCATCAAGCAGCTTGACGCCGAACTCCCACTCGTCGCCGTAGTCAAAGAGGAAGAGGAACTCCTTTTTGCCAGTCTTGCCCGGGTACGGCACGTCGCGAATGAGAATGTCGTCCACGTCCGGCGATTCATCGAAGTCGGTGAGGAAGGGGAGATCAAGCCCCGCCAGGCCGGGTGGGAAGAGCGCCGCCGCGAGCGCGGATTCATTATCCTCATCCTCCGCTGCCTCATCATCCGGCTGCCAGTCCTCGAAGAGGTAACGCTGGAGGGCTTCGGACATCTTTGAAGGGTCGGCATTCGGGTCGCTTTCAATCAGTTGGGCGAACTCCGCGATCAGCGCGCGATCCCCCTCGGGCGCTTCGGCGGCGGCTTCCTTGAGCATCGCCACCATCTCCGCCTGCAATCTGGCCCGGTCTATCTCCGCAGGCAGTTCCTCCGTCGCCTCGAAGGCGGGGTCTTCCGCGAGCAGGGCGAGTTTGCGCATCTCCGACCCTTCGGGGAAGAAATCGAGCATCTCCTCGTCGTCCTCGCCCTCGTCGCTGTCCCAATCGCCCATGTGATAGGCGTACTCTGTCTTCTTATCCCACGGCTTGCCGCTCAGGAAGAAGGACCAGAGATGGTCGCTGTCGAAATCGTACGCGTCGAGGATCGCGAAGCCGAGATCGCCGAGCGTGTGATTCGCGGCGATCTCGATCTCGCGCTGGATCTCCGTCGCGTTCTCCGGCGCGTATCCGGCCGCGCAGCCGAGCATCCGAACGCGGAAGGAATAGATCGGCGGTTCAGGCGTGAAGCGTTGCCCCTGCATCGTTCTCCTCCTCGTACGAGCCATATCGGCGCGAATGCACCCAGTATACGCCCAGAGAGGAAACCGGCTTCGATTATGTCACGGCGACCGGGATGCGCCGGGCCTGGAGGATGCGGCGAATGAGCCAGAGGATGCCGACGGGGACCAGCGTGCAGTATGCCTTGCCGATCACCTGGCCGGTGATGAAATCGAGCGAGCCGAAGGCGAGATAGAGGAAGATCGCGCTGTCTATGATGTCGCCAATCGTATTCGCGACGATCATCGCGATCAGCCAGAACCGTCGCCGCATCGGTGTGTAGATCGTGAAGTCCGCCAGTTCACCCAGGAGGAAGGCAACACCGCTGGCGAGGGCGAACTGCTTGGAAATGAACACGGAAAGAGACGCGCCAATCAGAATGGCGATCACGGCCCACCAGCGACCGAGGGTGTCCTGGACGAGGTCGCGGAACTCGAAGCAGAGGCCGGCGAAGAAGACGCCCGCCGGGGCCATCAGCCCGAAGCCGACGGGGACGATGCCGAATCGCTCGATTGCCCAATTCGCCCCGACAATCGCGGCGACATACCCCGCGAGGAGCAGGTAGCCGATGGCGCGCCGGTTGAGCGTCATCCGCGCGACTCCCGGACAACTTTTGCGCTGGCGGTGATCGTGATGCCGCCGCGTGGTTTCTGCACGATCATCGTGCGTACCCAATGCGGCGCGCATGCATCCATAATGTCTCGTGCGACCCGCGACGCGAACGCCTCGCCGAAGATGCCCGCGTCGCGGAAGGTCTGGAAGTAGAGTTTGAGCGATTTCGACTCGATGCACGACTGATCCGGGCGGTAGATGATTGTCACCTCGTACCAGTCGGGTTGGCCGGTAACGGGGCAGCGCGCGGTCACCTCATCGGAAACCATCCGCACGACCGTCACATCAGACGGCGCGGGGAAGGTATCCAGCCCTTTGAATGGGTCATCGTGCGGCTTCAGGTGGCGAAAATGGTGATCGGTCATCTGCTCCTCCGGCGTCTCTCATCGCCGACGCAGTATATCACTGCCCGCTTTTGGGTCGGAAACCGTTGCATCGAACGCCGGAACGTGCGATGGTAGAGAGACGTGAAAGGAGCGTAGCACATGGGTAAGAAGGACAAGGGCGGTAAAGAGACGCGAAAGCCCAAGAAGCCGAAGGCGTAGCCGCGTTTTCATCTGAACCACAGAGACACAGAGGACACAGAGAGATCAAAAAGTGAGAGACCGAAAATGACTCTCTCGTATTTTCTCTGCGCACCCTGTGTCTCTGTGGTTCAATCGGTTTCACCCATCCCGTTTGTCCCGCGCTCCGCTGCTGTGCGACAATGCGCCGCCGGGCCGGGCGTGGCCGGTGCGGAGCAGTCGGCAAGAAGGAGAACGACGCGGTGACAACCGATCTCGCGCGGGACCGCGAACGAGCATGGGCGCTCTTTTGCGAGTGGACAGAGAGCGAAAGCCTGCGCAAGCATGTGCTGGCGGTCGAGGCGGCAATGCGCGCCTATGCGCGGCGTTTTGGTGAGGATGAGGAGGCGTGGGCCGTCGTTGGTATCCTGCACGATCTCGATTACGAGCAGTACCCGACGATGGACGGCACCGGCCATCCCTTCAAGGCGGTCGAATACCTCCACTCCGCCGGCTACCCGGAGGTCGTGACGCGCGCGATTCTCTCTCACGCGGACTTCAGCGGCGTCACGCGCGAGTCACCGATGGAACACACGCTCTTCGCGGTGGATGAACTGACCGGCTTCATCAGCGCGGTCGCGCTCGTCCGCCCCTCGAAGCGGGTCGCGGATGTGGACGCGAAATCGGTGCGCAAGAAGATGAAGGACAAAGCGTTCGCGCGGGCCGTCAGCCGGGATGATCTCATGCAGGGCGCGGAAGAACTCGGGCTGGAGTTCGATGACCATATCACCTTCACGATCGAGGCCCTCACAACGCAGGCGGAACGGCTCGGCCTCGCGGGAACCCCGGAAACAGTACCGTCGTAGGGGCGGCTCATGGACCACCCTCGTTGATCGTCCAGGTATGTTGAGAAAGGAAGGAATATTTTCGTGCGTGAGAGAGAGATGGAGCGTATCACGCGAATATCGCGGCGGCGCGTGCTGGCGTTTGGCGCGGCGTCCGTCGCGTCGGTGGCCTTAGCGGCGTGCGGTGGTGGAAGCAGCGCGACGGAGACACCGAAGGGTGGGAACGCGCCCGGAGGCCTCGCGGCGACGGCGCAAGCAATCGCGTCCGCCGCCCCGGCCGGAGCCGCAAGCACGGCACAGGCGGTTGCCTCGACGGTACCGGGTGGCGCGGCAGTGGTAGCATCGCAAGTGCCGGCGGCCTCTGTCGCGGCGAACACGCCGGATGTCGCCAGTCGCAATAATAAATACAAGGCCCCGCCGCCGGTGACGATTGATAAAGCGAAGAAGTACACCGCGACCATCGTCACGAACAAGGGAACGATGAAGGCAGAACTCTACGCCGACACCGCGCCGGTGACGGTCAACAATTTCGTCTTTCTCGCCAACGATCACTTCTACGATGGCGTGGTCTTTCATCGCATCGTCGCGGGCTTCGTCATTCAGGGCGGCGATCCGACCGGCACGGGCACCGGCGGCCCCGGCTACCGATTCCCTGACGAGCCGATCCCCGCCAACCGCACGTACGATAAAGGCGTGCTTGCGATGGCAAACAGCGGTAAGAATACGAACGGGAGCCAATTCTTCATCTGCCTTGACCAAGCGAAGGCACAGCTACAGAAGCTCTATACCATCTTCGGTAAGGTGACGGAGGGCTTGGATGTCGTTGACAAGATCGCCGCCACCCCGACCCGGCCGGATTCGCGCGGAGAGAAGTCGGTGCCAACCGAGAGAGTCTTTATGCAGAGCGTGACGATCCAAACGACCTAACCCCCGACCCCTTCCTTATTAGGGAAGGGGAGATGAGGGGCGGTTCGTGAACCGCCCGCCGCACAGGAAAGAGGTATCCATGGCAGGGGCAAACAACCAGTACGCGGCGCAGGGCGCGCCAAAGTTCGCGCTGGAGCGCGGCAAGATGTACAAGGCGAAATTCGAGACTTCGATGGGAGACTTCGAGGCGGAACTGTACAGCGACACGGCGCCGATGACGGTCAATAGTTTCGTCTTCCTCGCGAATGAGGGTTTCTACGATGGCGTGATCTTCCATCGCGTCGTACCCGGCTTCGTCGTGCAGGGCGGCGATCCGACGGGCACCGGCAGCGGCGGCCCCGGCTACAAGTTCGCGGACGAGGGCATTCCAAGCCACCGCGACTACGAGAAGGGGACGCTGGCGATGGCGAACAGCGGCCCCGGCACGAATGGCAGCCAGTTCTTCGTCTGCGTCGCGGACCTGCGCGGCCGCCTGCCGAAGCAGTACAACATCTTTGGCAAAGTGACTGATGGCATGGATGTCGTGGACAGCATGGTCAAAGTGCCGCTCCTGCCCGGTGGCGACGGCGCCCGCTCCAAGCCTGCCGAGCCGATTACGATCAACAAAGTGACAGTAACGAGTAACGAGTAACGAGGGGCTGCGGTCCCTTCTCGTTACTCGTTACTCGTTACTCCGCTCGAAGGAGGGGCTGTGCGTTTCTTGCTCGTACGGCACGGGGAGAGCACGTACAACGCGGAGGGGCGCATTCAGGGGCAGCAGGATGCGCCCCTCTCCGAGCGCGGGCGGCAGCAGGCGGAGCGGATCGGGGAGCGGTTGCGCTCCTATTCGTTCGATGCCTGCTATGCCTCTGACCTTTCCCGCGCGGCGGATACCGCCCGTGCCATTATGCGCCATCATCCCAACGTTCCCTTTGCGTTCACGACGCTCCTGCGGGAAATCAAGTTCGGCATCTTCGAGGGACGGATCATGCCCGAAATCGAGGAGATGTACCCCGAGGAGTACGGGCAGTGGATGGAGAGCCGGCGCAATTTCGTCCCGCCCGGCGCGGAGAGCGGCGACGACCTCTACGAGCGGGCAGGCGAAGCCCTTCGCTGGCTACAGGAGCGTGGGCACGACGGTACGGTGCTCGTCGTCGCGCACGGCGCGATCCTCAACGCCTTCCTCAGCCGGTTCCTTCACCTCGGTGGTGAGAGCCGCTACCGCTTCCACTTTGACAACACCGCGCTCGCCGTCGTCGAGGACGAGCCCTTTGGCCCGCGTCTCCTCCTTGCCAACGATACTACCCACCTTGGCCCCGATGCGGCTTTCCCATAGGAACAGATTGAACGACGAAGCGCACGAAGGGGAAGGAGGGCATGGCGGCTTCTGTACTTTTGTTACAATCGCGTCGTCCTGCTATTCTCCTTCGTGCTCTTCCGGACACCCGCTGCGCGGATTCGTGGGTCACGTTTTCGGGGGTGTGTCATTGGAGATAGGATTTGATCTCATTGTGATCGGGCTGGGAGCGATGGGGAGCGCGACGGCGTACCATGCGGCGCGGCGCGGGCAACGGGTGCTCGGACTGGACGCGTACCCGCGCGGCCACAAGAACGGTTCCTCGCACGGCACGACGCGAATCATCCGCGAGGCGTATTTTGAAGCGCCGGAGTATGTGCCGCTCGTGCAGCGGGCGTATACGCTCTGGCGGGAACTGGAAGCGGAGTCGGGCCGCCATCTCCTGACAATCACCGGTGGCCTGAATATAGGCGTGCCGGAGAGCGAGTTCGTCGGCGGCGCGCGGACGAGCGCCCAATTGCATCATCTCCCGTACGAGGAACTGACGAGCACCGAAGTCGCGGCGCGCTTTCCCGGCTTTCGGTTGCCGGAGGAGATTGTCGCCATCTACGAGCCGACCGCCGGTATCCTCGACCCGGAGGCATGCGTCTTCGCGCACCTCGATCTGGCGGCACGACATGGCGCGACAATTCGTCACAGCACTCCAGTCCGCCGCTGGTCTGTGGGCGGCGACGAGGTGCGCGTGGAGGTGGAGACTGAACAGGATGCGTACACCGCAGAGAAACTCGTCATCACCGCAGGGCCGTGGGCGAACGAACTCTTGCGCGGGGGGCCTTTAGGCAGCATCGAGTTGCCGCTCCGGGTGCAGCGGATCGTCAATGTCCATTTCGCGCCGACCATGACGGAGTTGTTCGCGCCGGAGCGTTGCCCGGTCTATCTGATGCAGGTGACGGAGGGTGATTACTACGGCTTCCCCGCGCTTCCCGGCGAGGGCGTAAAGATCGGCAGGCACGACATCGGCGAGGTATGCACGCCGCAGACGATCCGGCGCGATGTGGACGCCGCGGAGATTGCCATGCTCCGCGATGTGCTGGATCGCTACATGCCGGGCGCGGCGGGCAATGTGCTCAGGACGCTTACCTGCATGTACACAAACACGCCGGATCGCCATTTCATCCTCGATCGTCATCCCGCATCTGCCAATATCGTCTATGGCTGCGGCTTCTCCGGCCACGGCTTCAAATTCGCCAGCGCGATCGGCGAGGTAATGGCCGACCTCGCCCTCGATGGCACGACGCGGCACGACATCGGCTTCCTCTCGGCGGCGCGGTTCATGTAGTGGGTAGATGTTTGTAGCGGCATCTCTCATGGATGTCGCCTCTTTGATGACGGAGGTAGCAATGACCCATGTGAATCCCGGCCGACCGGCCGCCGATGAATATCGTCCGTACTTCGACACATACATCAGTCTCGTACCCGATGCCGACATTGTTGACTTCCTCGACGCGCAGATCGTGGAGACCGTCGCATCCTTGGCGTCGTTCACCCCGGCACAGGCGGAGTGGCGACCCGCGCCGGAGGAGTGGAACATCAAAGAGATCATTGGGCACCTCGCCGACGCGGAACGTGTCTTCGCGTACCGTGCCTTGTGGTTCGCCCGCAATGACCCAACGCCGCTGCCGGGGATGGATCAGGAGGTCTTCATGGCAGGGGCAAACTTTGCCGACCGCACGCTCCCCGATGTCGTTGCGGAGTTTGCGGCAGTGCGTCGCGCGACGGTGGCGCTCTTGCGGAGCCTGGATGCGGCGGCGTGGGCGCGCGGTGGGGTGGCCGATGGGAGTCCGGTCAGCGTGCGCGCGCTGGCATACACCATCGCGGGCCACACATTGCACCATGCCAAGGATTTCCCACGACACCGTGGCATGGGCGGCGGGGTTTGAGGGGGTACCCTGTGCGGTCGCCGTCGTTCACCCGCTGGCAGGGTTGAGGTACTGCGAAAGCATGAAGCCGGACTTGTCCCCGATCTGGACGGGATACCATGTGCCGTCGTCGCCATCCACTGCGGGGCCAGTGACGAGCACGTCTGTCCCCTCCGCGACGCTCGTAATGATCTTCCCGGTCGTCATACTCGGCGCGTCCCGCACATTGACACTGTCGCCGCCCGCATTCGCCACGATGTATTTCCGCGTTGTCGGTGCGGGAGCGGATGACGCCGGCGCCGTGCCGGGCGTTGGTGATGCTGTAGGTGGCGATGGCTGCGACGAGTATGTGTACGCACCGGGAAGGGCAAATCGGATACCGCCGGTGACGATCTCGACATCCACCGCGCCCGCCGCGTGCGCGGGCGAGACGGCCGTGATCGTCGTATGGTCGAGGACTTGCACATTCGTCGCGGGGAGGCCGCCAAAGGAGACGGTCGTGCCGTTCTGGAAGTTCGTGCCGGTGAATGTCACCGTCGCCCCGCCCGTCACCGGGCCAGTCGTCGGGAGCGTGCCGGTGATATGCGGCAGGCTGTTCAGTACGGCGTCGCTGAATGCGAATGCATCGAAGGTGCCGACGCCGGTTGCCAGGTCATACCCCACCGTCGCGGGATAGTGCGGATCGGTGGTGCTGTCGCACGACGCATCGAAGCAGTTATGCCCCGTCGTGATGTCGTGGAAGAGACTGGCATTGCTGTTGAAAAGCCGATAAATGATTGGGTTGGCGAAGCCGAGGCGCGGGTAGCCCGCCGTGAGGAGGTGCTGGTTGGTCAGCGTCGCGGCGGCGGCCCACATCGGCGCGGCGACGCTCGTCCCGCCCGTCGCCATGAAGCAGGTCGGGATGGCGGTTCCGGTGGCACGCAGGCAACCTTGTGGGTCCGTCGAGTAGATGATGTAGCCGCTCTTCGGATCGGCGTTCGCGGCGACATCGGGCACCTGCCGCTTGCCGTTGCTGTAGGAATTCGCGACGCCTGGCCCGGTTTGATAGTCCTGCATCGGCCAAACGCTGCTCAGGCCACCGCCGCCTGCCCCTGTGCCCACGCCGAAACCATTCCAGACGGTCTCGCTCGTGTAGACGTTCGTCGCCGGGTCAATCGTCAGCTTGGTGCCGCCGACGCCGGTGACGTATGGCTGGCTGGCCGGGTCATCCACGGCGAGTGTGTTCGCGTTCGGCGTGTGATGAAGGAGGCAATCGCGCGATCCGCTATCGCCTGAGGCAGCGAAGACGCTCTGCCCCTGCGCCGCCATCTGCTCGAAGATCGTGTTCTCCGGCATCAGGAAGGTATTGACGTTCCGGTTTTGCTCGCAGCCGCCGAAACTGATGCTGACGACCGAGGCGAGATTGTCATTTGCCATCGTCTGCAAGGAGTCAATGATCGAGGAGATCCGGTAGTCGGATTCGTAGACGAGCAGTTGCTGGAGTTTCGGCAACATGCCGAGGTAGACATCAATATCGAGTTCGACTTCTTCCTCGAAGACACCGGGATGCGTGCCACCATCCACCGGCACGCGCGTCACCGGGACGTTCGTGCCGAAGCAGCCCTGGTAGGCGGCGACGTTGGCGTCCTTGAAGTCATCCACTTCCATCAGGCCGATGATCTGCCCCTGCCCCTGCTCGCCGCGCTGCGTGAAGGGCGTGAAGTTATACGCCATCTGGAGTTGGTTCGGGGTGTACGCGCCGAAGGTGGAGGCGACGCTCCGCGCGGCGTCGCAACCCGTCGCGCCGGTCATCGGTGCGACGGGCGCGCTGCCTTCTTCGGGCGCGGGCGCGGCGACCATGTGTGTCTTCGGTGGGGTGATGATGTTGTCCAGCCCGGCGATTGCCTGAATATTCGCGCTCACATTCGGCGGCAGCGTGGGGGCGACATCGGCGGCGGCAGAGATAGTGCCTGAGCCGTCCTGGTAATCCGAGATAGTCACCTTGAACGCGGTCTGGACCTGATCCACCGTGCCGGTCGCGTTGATGATCGAGCCAATACCGCGATCGGTGACGGACAATTTCGCGCTCTTGAGGAAGTCTCCCACCGCCTGCCGTCCGCCGCTGATGAACCGCTTCGAGAAGTCGGCGGGCGAGAGGTAGTGGTGGAACTGCGGCGAGGCTGGGTCGTAGAGGTCATGCAGGAAGGTGTCGAGCGCGTGCTGATCCTGCACCTTGAGGGAGATGGCAAGGGTCATCGCCTGCTGCGGGTCGGTCGGCCCGATACGCACTCCTGCTGGCCCGGAGAAGGATTGTGCCCCTTGTTGCCCCGGCGCGCCAACCGGTGGCGGCGCGGCGAAGGTGGTGAGCGGCGCGCAGCAGAGGCTCGCGATCAACAGACTCGTCACGCGGATCCCGGCCCGGTGGCCGTGCGGCAGCAGATTCATCAGTGATCTTTCCCCCCACACCGCAGACTGTTCGCGCGGGCATTCTATCATCGGCGATGTATTATGTCACGTCGTGTCGGCGATGAAACCGGCGGGCGGTTTGTGGCGTCTTATGGAGCGACCTGATGGTCGGCATGCCACCGCGCACAACGGTGACAAACTTTTTACATCGGGTAGATTTTCTTGGTGAACTGCGTGTATACTGATGGGTGCAAAGGTGGAGTTTGCGCGGAATTTCGTTACAGGAGGTTCACATGGACATGGCAAGTTCGAAGAGCTACTCGGCAGTGGCGCCAGCGTCCCTGACGCGTACGGTGGTGCGCTGGGCGGTCCTTGGGGCGGCGGGCGTGATCGCGCTCTTTCTCGCGTTGAGCCACAGCATGGCCGCGAGCGCGGCAGCGCCCCCCAACTGCGTCCGCATCAACTTCACGACCTGCGTCGTAGACGGTACGGCGTACCTCATCACGGATGCTGGCACGACGAATGTTGGCACGACGTATATCCCTGCCCCCGCCCCCACGAATTCCGGCTACCCGCCCAACACGGTGATCGTACCCCCGTACTTCGATAACATCTACGGATGGGTCGAGGTCGTGACCGACAGTAACGGCGTGCTGATTGATGTCAATCCCTTCACGGGGCAGCGCATCTTCCCGTTCACCACCGGTTTCGTGGGCGGTTTCATCCCCAACTTTGTGCTGGGGAATGTGACGAACGTGCCATTTCTCACTGCCAACATCTGTGGTCAGTTTGGCTGCCCCGGTGCGTTCAACACCTTCAACCGGTGCAACTTCAACGTCAACTGCGGCACGCTCCCGGCGGGCGCGGTCTACGTTGGTAACGGCACGTACTTCTACAATGACAACAACGCGTGCCGTGGTGATGGCCGGGCGGCGTTCGTTGTTGGCAGAGGCTACTACTGCCGGAACGGTGATCCGCTGTTCGGCGGCGCCGGCAATGTCTTCTTTCGCCCCTTTGAGGTGAGCCAACCGGCGACCGCTCCCGTCGCGGCTCCGGTGACGGCGGCTCCTGTTGTGACAACCACCACCACGACGGTCGCCGCTCCGGCAGTCGTCGAACAGCCCCCGGTAGTCGCAGCCCCGGCCAACACGGTGACGGCGCTCACTGCGCCGCAGACTCAGGCGCCGGGCGGCGGTAACACGCATATCCTGAGCGCTCCGGATCTGCCCGCGCCGTCGGCCCCGTTCAACCGGGACGACAAGGGATAAGCTCCGCGTTGCATCTCCCATGCACTGACCAGTAGACACGAAACCCCGCTCCAGCCTCTATGGAGCGGGGTTTTCTTCTGCGGATGCTACACAAATGGCTGGAAGGTCATCGGCAGCGTGAAGGTGAGCCGTGCCGGGAGGAAGCATTCGTCCGTCGTGCATGCCTGATAACGCAGGGTCGCGGTGATCGTCACGTCCTCGCGTTGTTCGGTGAAGATGAGGGCGGTCGTCAGGGTGATCGTCCCGTCATACACCGACAATTCCTCGTCGAGCCAGTCGGTATGAAGGGTGCGCGGCGGTGGATAGCGCACCGGCTCAACTACCACCGTCTCCGGTGCGTCAATCTCCAACGTGATTGGGATGTATCCATCGGGTAGCGGCTGCCCGTAGATGTGGGTACCGGGCGCGGTCTGGATCGTCATACGCAGCCCGATCCGTTCCCCACGCACGAAGGCGCCGGTATCGAGCGATGCCACGGCAACAATCGCGTCGCTTTCCTGACGATCGCGCGGCCCGTTGCCCGCGACGGTGAGGGCGAAGTGCTCGCGCAGACTCGTCGTGGCGGCGTTGCGCATCCGGTGGCCGTCGTGGAAAACTTTATCCGCCACGCGGCCATCCGCGCCGATGAAATAGGTGCCGGGGTAGGGGATGCCATAGTGATCGTTCGTCGGTTCAACGGTTGTGTTGAGGATGCCGAGCGCCGTGATGAAGCGGCTCCCCTCATCGGCGAGCAGTGGGTAGGTGATGCCGCGCGCATCGGCGAAGGCGGCGAGCGTCTCCTCGGAGTCATAACTGAGGGCGAAGGGGACGATGCCATTCGCTTCAAGCGTCGGCAGGTTCGCCTGCAACTCCACGAGTTGCGCTTTGCAGAACGGTCACCACGACGCGCTGCGATGTACAACGATCATCGCGCGCTTGCCGCCCCGTGCGGCGGCGAAGTGGACCGGCCGGCCGTGCTGGTCAGGCAGCGTGAAGTCGGGGAAGAGGTCGCCAATCGCGGGGCCGGTCGGAAACGTTGGTGACATTGGTGTGCGTATCACGATACATCCTCTCCTCTGGTTGAAATACCCAGTAGGAGGAAACGCGATGTGCAACGCGCTATTCCTTATCTCCTTTCGGCGGGCTTCAGCCTGTGATCCCTATCGCGGGGATTCATTCCAGACTTAGCCAACACTTACCCCGCATCCGTTTGCACTTGGCGTGGCAAACGAATCAGAGTGCCGCTTGAATCTGTCGCACCCGCTCCTCGTACTCGTCCGGCGTTAGCGTGACCGTCTGCTG
>Ga0102924_1000391_pt1 | contig 54807 bp, 37 predicted proteins | sample PaiPotPPM11metaG_FD_80116 | JGI IMG/M metagenome (GOLD analysis project Ga0102924, IMG submission 80116) | Iron sulfur acid spring bacterial and archeal communities from Banff, Canada, to study Microbial Dark Matter (Phase II) - Paint Pots PPM... ... | reverse complement strand
TACAAGAATCTGCGCTATCTGCTCCTGAAGGTGCAGCGGATGGCGGTGACCAAGACCGAATTCATCACCATCCAGAAAGCAGCCTAGAATGCGCCTTTCGCCAAATTCTTGCGCAGAACCGAAGATATAAACATTGATTCGGCACCTACGCCAGGCTCGTATCTCTTGAACCATTGGCCAAAATCCCGCATACCGATTTGAACTATCGACACTGCTAGCCACACGGTCGTAAGCAGGCGACGCCCGGTTCTGTAGCGCCGGTCTGCGACCGGCGGATTTCGCCGCTCCCTGTCAGGGCAAGCTCCGAGCGGCGCTGTAGCAAATGCCCGCCGCTGGCTTATGTCCTCATGTATGGCAACTATTCCGCTGCGCTACCGCCCTGATACCCGACGCGCCAAATGACCTTGCCGCCATCGTCGGAAATAAGCAAGGAACCGTCGGGCGCGACCGCCACGCCCACCATCCTGCCATAAACTGACTTCGCTTTGGGGTTGGGTACAAATCCGCTGAAAAAAGCTTCCGGCCTGCCGCTAGGCTTGCCGTCCCTGAACGGGATGAAAACCACTTGATATCCTGCCCGCCTGGTCCGATTCCAGGAACCGTGTTCAGCAATAAACGCGCCGTGCCAGTAGGAGGGAGGGAATTGATGCGCTTCGTAGAAGGCGAATTGCAAAGGGGCCACATGGGCTCCCAGCAGGACGTCGGGAACGAGAGTTTTTGAGACCAGGTCCGGCCTTTGAGGCCAAGCGCGAGGATCTAAGTACCCGCCCCCATAGGAGTAAGGCCACCCATAAAACCCCCCTTTGACCACGTGGGTAAAGTAATCAGACGGCACGTCATCGCCCAGTCCGTCTCTCTCATTCACGCTTGCCCACAGTTGATTCGAAATGGGATTGAAGCCAATCCCGACGGCATTGCGCAGGCCGTTGGCGTAAATGTGAGAGTTCTTTCCGTCCGGGTCTGCCGCTATAATGGCTGCGCGACGGGGATCGGATTCAACCGAGGCGTTGGATTTTGAACCCACCGAGATGAACAGTTGCGCTCCATCATTGCTAAAGGCAAGCGTCCTGGTCCAGTGCTGGTTGTACCCTCCACCAGGAAGGTCCAGGACGTGTTCCTCGGGACCCAAGCGTTGAGAGGTCTTCGGGTCATACCGGAAACGAATGACTTGGTCCGTGTTACCGGCGTACACGTACTGCTGGTGAAAGGCAATCCCAAAGGGTTGTTGTAGATTCCGGGCGAAGGTGAAGCGCACAGCGGCTTTGCCATCGTGTTTTGGATCTTGAAGCACAATAATTTTGCCAGCTTGCGGATCAGCAACGAAAACATCCCCATCGGGGGAGACGGCCAGCCATCGGGGATCTTCCAAGCCTCGGGCGAAGACTGATACTTTAAATCCCGGCGGAACAGACGGTACAAAACCCGGCGGCGGTGGAACTACCCGAGGCCAATTGTTGACTTCGAACAATTTTAGGACGATGCGGGCACGCCATCCGCCGACGTTGAGCACCGCAAGCAGTGCGACAACTCCAGCGCCCAGGGCTGTCCACCCCATGAGTCTGCGAACACGGCTAGCCATTGGATGAAGAGAGTTTAACAAGGAGTATCCACGGGATCAACGGGAGGGACAGAAGGAGCGTCCGGTGGGCCCACGGCCCGGTTAAGACAACTTCCTTGCGTCCTTGGTCCACTCACCGCACGATCAACGAGACCGGCCCCAGCAATCCGGAAGGCAGTGGCCGCAAATCGTCCATGTCTTGGGGCGTAAATCGTCTACCATAGCGATCATTCAAAAGGCGGTAGCTGGGCCGTGACCTTCCAGCCATTGCATTGATGGCGAGGTTGGTGGCCACAATCCGCAGCTCATTGCCGCCCGATTGGATCATTCGGCTGATTTCGACTTCATAAGGTGGACTCCAGACTGAGCCTGCGCGCTGGCCGTTGACAAACACCACGGCTGCTTCCCGGACCGGGCTGTTGATCCAAGCGCAATGGCCTTGTTGATGTTGGCGATCCGGTTCAACCGGAACGCCGTTGCCGAAATTCAAATAGACTCCTGGTCGATCCTTTAGAATATTCTCAGGCACAGCGACCGTCTTTTCGTAAATTGCCTGGCCCGAAAAGAAACGCAAATCCTTGCATTCGGTCCAAGAACGAAGCCGCTTCATCATGAGAATTTTGCCAGTGGCGGGAAAGCTGACCTTCCAGCCGGTGCTAATGTCGACGAGCTTCGACACCAGCGGCTGGCGGGAATGACCGGCTGCGGTCGACCGGCCAGCCGCCATGAACACGAAGAGAGCGGATTCGTAAGGCTCGAGATGCAAGGAAATCACGGCCCGGCCGTCTGGAGTCGTTGCCCATTCCGGCTTGTACCTTCTGCCGGTGAGAGGATCCCACCGCTCCGGCGAGAGATGATTGACCCGGAACGTGGCTTTTGTAGCTTGGCGTTGATTCCCGGTATTGGCCAGGAAGTACAAGTCGCCTGCATCGAGCTTGCGGTGAATAAACCCGATTTCGGGAGCCTTTGGCGACAACACGACATCGGCAGTCAGCTTGCGGCAAAGAGTTTCACCAAGGCGTGATTCATCAGGAACAAAGTAAGCCGGAGCACCCGGCTCTTCAAAGAGTCTCCGGGTGATTGCATGGATCTGAGGAGTGTCTTGGCCCATTTCCATAAGGCCCGGAGCGAGGCCCGGCTTTCTTCCCGTGGCGATCAGGACCAAGCCTTGCTGGGTCAGAGCTTCGACCTTGCGGTAAGTGGCGAGAGGAATGCGCACGGCTCCTGGGATGACAAGCGCGCGGTACGGAACGCCGGCTTTCTGAATTGCTTCGTCATCAATAAAATCAAAATTGAATCCGGCGTCCAAAATTGCGGGAAGCAGCTTGGGCCCCAGCATCCGAGCCAGCAATTCGTTCATGGCCGGATTTTCGTGAACCTGGAAATGGGCCCAGGCATCGCAGTTGGGCAGATACACCGCGAGGTCATTCATGGGCTTGCCTTGGCGCAGCAGGAAGCTCGTCCGCTGCAGGTAAAGTGCCAGGTCCGGCATGACGGGCCACCACGGGTTGTGATCGTTCAACGCTCCGGCAGCATAGAAGCGCCATCCCGGTTGGCCAGCGCTGGGCGGCGAGTAGGGCCAACCATGTCCCACAATTTGATTAATTCCCTGCAGGAAGTGCTGATCGGCTTCCGATTTCAGATCGAGGGGTGTGGCTCGGAAAGCCGGGGAGTGAATCCACGTCCAGGTCTCGGATGACGTGACCGGACGGCCATACAAGTGACTGGCCGAGGATGCCCAGCGCAAAGGGCTCAATTGTTTCCAATCTGCGCCAGCGCGCTCGCCCTCGGGCAGATCGACCAAGGAATTACTGGAGAGCGTGACCGGAGGAGAACCATACACCTGGGCGCGCAGTTGAGTACCATGGCTTTTTGCCCAAGCATTGAGCGGGATCAGGTAATGCTCATTGACAAGCTCCGTCAGAGTGCGGCCCCAGTCGCAGCGCACAGCGGCAGTGGCCTCACCCATATCGCCGGCCAGGGCAAGGAGGTAAGGTTTCAGGTCGTAGCCGCGGCGCCGCTTGAATTCGGTGAGCAGGCCGCCCGTCCAGTTGGAGTGTTCGACCTCCAGGCTGTCACTGAAGATGGCATATGGAGGATGATCTCCGAATGGCTCTAGCAGGCGGTTCCCCGTGGTAGCCAGGTAATCTTCGACCGCCGCTTTGTCATAATGGTCAAGAACAAAACCTTCGGCGCCCACCGCCGGACGTTTCACCATCATGCCCGTCCGGCTGGCAATAAAGAAATAGACTGCGCCTGCGCCCTGAAAGCTGCCTCTTCGTACCCGGCGCCTTCCGGCCAAGACCAGCTCCTCGATGTTCTCAGCAGAAAGGCTTTTGTGCGGGTTGCGAACTGCCCACGCGGCCAGCAAGGATTCGCCCTTTTCGAGACTCGGAATAGGAATTGAGTCCTCTTCAGCCTCGATGGGCTTTTGTTCCCATCGGAGCAACCCGGCAGCCTGGTTTATCAGAACTTTGGATCCACCGTAAGGCCAGCCGCTGCCCAAGGTAAGGTCCATGCGCAAACCAAGCTGCCGGGCTTTGTGCGAAACAAAACGCAGCGCATCCAAAAAATCGCCGGAAAGAAACGGCAGAATCCTCATCCCGTGCGCCGGATCGTCGAGAGCCAGCGGATAAACCGGCTGCACTTCAAAGCCGCCAATGCCTGCCTCTTTCATAACGCCCATTTCGCGTTCGAGCTCTTCGTGAGTCACGGCAGGTCCGAACCACCACCAGCGCAGCATGATGCGGGCATCCCCCGGCGGATGCTGGAACGACTCCCACATGGCGTCTTGTATCGCAGGATTGCCTCTTTCCGGAATTCCCCTCAACCAAGCAGAACTGCTGAGTTCAAGCCCTGCCAAGGAAGCTCTTTGAACAAATTCTCTGCGTGAACAGCGCGACTTCATGCGGAACCCTCGGAATCGGAAAGTGAAAACCGCCGGAACGAGGCAATGCCGTTCCAGAAGATGTTCATTAGAAAGCCCGTCAGTTTACCATTGATTCAGATAACTCTTGCAGCAGCCGGCCAAAGGAGTACTGGCGCAATTTGCTGTAGCGGCGCTCATAGAGCGCCGCTACAGCAACCAAACTGAGTCACTACCGGCAAAGGCGGTTGGCCACGATGTTCACCCCAACCTGGAGGTTCGCCAATGGCATCGGTTTCAGCCAAAGTCAGAATCTTGCGGCAGGAATTCCCGGCAAGGCTGACGGTGACCAGGAAATTTCATGCTATCCTCAGCCTGCAATGGCGCAACCACGTTACCCACGGGTGGCAAGCTTCCGCACAGCCGAGGCATTGGCAGGGCATCTTAAGGATTTAGGTTGGCAGCTTCCGTTTGATGATTCGATCCTTTCTTACCCGGAATCTCCTCTGGCGCAGCCGCTCGAATTCCATCTGAATGGTGTTTTGCGCCGGGTTGGAAACCGGCTCGCGGTTCAGCCCATGGAAGGATGGGATGGAGAGGCGGACGGCCGTCCGTCGGAACTTACGCGGAGGCGCTGGCTGCGGTTCGGGACAAGCGGCGCCAAATTGCTTTGGGGTGGTGAAGCGGTGGCTGTGTCGCCTGAAGCGCGCGCCAATCCCAACCAACTCCTGCTGAACCATAGAACGGCCACCGGCCTTGCGAAGTTGCGCGAGGAGGTGATTCGCGCCCATCGGGAGAGATTTGGCACGGCTGATGATTTTGTCTTTGGTCTTCAATTAACCCATTCCGGGCGTTTCTGCCGCCCATTTGACAAAGCACGGCTCGAACCGGTCATTGCCTACCATCATCCTATTCTCGACCTCAAATTTCCGGTCGCCACTCGCGTTCTCCCGGTTTCTGATTCGGAGATTCGGGGCATCCTTGATGACTTCGGCGTGGCAGCGCGCTTGGCCCGCGAAATTGGCTTCGATTTTGTAGATTTGAAGCATTGTCATGGCTATCTCGCTCATGAGTTCCTGAGCGCCCACATTCGCCCTGGCCCGTACGGAGGCAGCTTCGAAAATCGCACGCGTTTTCTCCGCGAGCTGGTGGAGGCCGTGCGCGCGTCGGCGCCGGGCCTCGAAATCGGCATCCGCTTGAGCGCCTACGATTCGATTCCATATGGCCGGGATCCGGTGACGGGTTCTGGTGTCCCAGTCAAGCCTGCGGCACCAGGAGCATATATCTGGGGCTTTGGCATCGATGCTGACGATCCAGTGCTTCCGGACTTGTCAGAGGCCAAACGTCTGCTGGCGCTCCTCTGTTCAATGGGGATCCGGTTGGTCAACATCACCGCCGGCAGCCCGTACTATTGTCCTCATTTACAGCGTCCGGCGCTCTTCCCGCCCTGCGATAGCTATTTGCCGCCGGAGGATCCTTTGGCCAGCGCGGCTCGTCTGGTTGCCGCCGTCCGTCAATTGAAGGAAGCCATCCCGGAAATGATTTTGGTGTCGTCTGGCTGGTCGTATTTCCAGGATTTTCTCCCGCATTTCGCCCAAGCCGCTGTGCGTGAAGGCTGGACGGACTTCGCCGGGTTAGGCAGGATGATGTTGTCCTACCCGGACCTTCCGGCCCAAGTGCTTGAGGCTGGCAAGATAGACCGCAAGAAGATTTGCCGCACGTTTAGCGACTGCACCAATGGACCTCGCAACGGATTGATCTCCGGGTGTTACCCGCTCGATCCGTATTATCAATCAAGACCCGAGGCGCACATGCTTCGCGCCATCAAGGGCGGCTCAGAAACGGTGGCAGTTAAGTCATGACTCATCGGCTGGAAGTCTTCGCGCATCATCGCCGCCCTGGCCGCAAAATCCAGGGAATCAGCGCCATATTATTGCCGTTTGACGGGCAAGGCCACATCCATGAGCAAGGGTTTCGGAATCACGCGCGGCGCACGCTCGATGCGGGCTTGCGGCTTGCAGTCAACATGGACACCGGTTACGTCGATTTGCTGACGGCCGGACAAAGGCGAACGGTTCTCGAATGGGCCCGGGAGATAGTGAACGGAATGGATTGGTTTGCGGCGGGGGCGTTGCCTTCAGAATGCCAGGGGTCTGCAGGAATTGCCTACGCCCGCGAATGCGCTGGAATTTGCGAACAAGGTGGGGTTCCAGTGGTTTTTCCGTCACCCCTGCTGGCAAATTTAGATGATGATGGGCTCATGAGAGTTTTTGCGGAAGTCGCTTCGGCCACGCCTCGATTCCTGGCATTTGAGCTGGGCAGCATGTTTAATCCGCACGGGCGAATGTTCTCCGACCGGGTTCTTGGCGCACTGATGGAAATGCCGCAGTGCTGTGGTCTGAAGCATTCGTCCCTCGACCGGATCACGGAACTCCATCGCATCGAGCTGCGCGACGGGCATCGCCCGGATTTTGTGATTTACACCGGGAACGATCTTGCCGCCGACATGGTTGAATACGGCAGCGATTACTTGCTGGGCCTTTCCACGTTCGCTCCGGAGCTTTTCGCGGCGCGCGATCTGGCTTGGGCTGAATCAAGCGCCCGGTATCTGGAATTCCGGGATATGATTCAACATTTAGGCTGGGTCGGGTTCCGCGAGCCAGTGGCGGCATACAAACACGCGGCGGCGATTTTCCTGAATTTGACGGGCTGGCTCGAGGGTCATCAGACTCATCCGCTCGCGCCCCGCCGTGAACCGTGGGACGTTGAAATCTTGAAGGACGCAGCGGAGCGGCTTCGGCGGCTGCTTCCGGCCGCAGTCCGCCCAACCGCGCAGTGGTCTGGCTCCGCCGGCTGAAGTCAGCCCTTTCACTCTTCCACCGGATCCCCGGTTGCAAGAGGTAGAGTATAGGCAGTGTAGAATATCATGCATGTCGGGCTGGATTGTTGGTATTTTAATCTGGATGATTGGTAGTGACTCAGTCTGGCGATTCTTATCAGTTTGTTCCTTTACCGTCATTCCCGCGAAAGCGGGAATCCAGTCCGCAAGCCGGAGTGGCATTCTGAACTCGTGCGACAAAAAGGGTCGTCTCTGGCATGGATCCCCGCTTTCGCGGGGATGACGGCGGCGAACAATGTCAGAAAACATCAAACTGAGTCGCCACCGGATGATTCATAAACTTGACTTGGAAGACCGTCAGGGCTTTTCTGCGGCGCGATTTTCTATGGTCAGTATCACTTTCAGGTGAGGGTGTTGAACATGTTGCCTCGCGGATTGCGCTTCCTGTTGTTATTCTCTGTCATTTGCGGATCGGGGTTTGGTCAGGAGCATCCACCCACGCTCCCCATCGGTTCATCTGCCCCCGGCTTTTGCTTGCCCGGCGTTGACGGCAAGACCCACTGCCTGAAGGATTACGCCTCAGCCAAGGTCTTGGTGGTGATCTTCACTTGCGATCATTGTCCTACGGCGCAGCTTTATGAATCCCGCATCAAGAAGCTTGTGGACGATTACAAAGGCCGCGATGTGGCGTTCGTTGCCATCCAGCCGAATAATCCCAAAGCCATCCGGCTTGATGAGCTTGGCTATACGGATGTGAGCGATTCGTTTGCGGACATGAAACTTCGCGCCGCCTACCGGCACTTCAATTTTCCTTATCTCTACGACGGGGATACTCAGAAGGTGGCGCGCGCTTACGGCCCCACTGCCACACCTCACGTGTTCATCTTCGACGCGGCGCGCAAGCTGCGCTACGACGGACGCATTGATAATAATCCCCGGCAACAATACATGACGCGCCAGGATGCGCGCCTGGCGATCGACGAATTGTTAGCCGGTAAACCTGTTCAAGTATCCCAAACGCCTTCTGTGGGGTGCTCGACGAAATGGATGTACAAAGAGGCGGCCAGCGCGGCGGAACTCGCAAAGATTGAAAGCCAGCCCGTTGCCGTCAACCCTGCAACCGCTGACGATTTGAAAGCCCTCCGCAAGAATCCAACGGGCAAGCTGCTCTTGGTGGATTTCTGGGCCACGTGGTGCGGCCCTTGCCTTGAGGAGTTTCCGGACCTTGAAACCATGTACCGCATGTACGGCCACCGGCCTTTCGACCTGGTGACGGTCAGCATCAATTACCCCGACGAACAAGCTGGCGTCTTGCGTGACCTTCGCAAGGAACACGCCACAACCCGGAACCTGATCTTCAGTTCGCCGCAAATCTACGACTTGATGGCGGCTTTTGATCCCGGCTGGAATGGGGCTGTGCCTTATACTATGTTAATTGGTCCCAAGGGTGAAGTGGTTTTCAAGCAGCAGGGAGGGATCGATGCTCTCGAACTCCGGCGGATGATCCTCGCCAATCTGCCCGACGATGACTACATGGGACTTCAATCGTATTACCGCCAGGCAGTCTATAAGAAATAGGTTCTTCGCCAGCTTCGCTTCAATGCCTGATAGTCCGCCGGGAGTCAGTGCTATTTGCAGGATTCGTCGTTGCAGTTTCATACATTAGCGTCATCAACTCTTTGATCATCTCTTCCATTTTAAGTTCGTATTCATCGTCCAAGTGCAGTGTGGGCTCTCGCAGACGCGCGGATTTGAATATTCCACGGCGCACGAGAATCCGTTTTTCCATGGAGATGAACCATTCCAAATGCTGAAGGCTGAAGACCAAGAGCGGCATGAATTTCCTGAATAAGACTTGAGCATCAGCAACGTCGCCCGACCGGTAAAGTGCGATGGAGCGGACATAAAGGTCCGTCAACGCAGTGCCCGGCATGATTCCCGCCGCCCCATGATCCAACCCTTCAAACATATTCAGCCCGCCCCAGCCAAATAGAACCTGAACCCGCCCGCCTGAACGCTCGATGATTTGTTTGCATTTGCCGCCTGCCAAAGGGTTCTCGAGCTTTGCAAACTGAAAATTGGGACAGCGCTCTGCCAAATCCACAAAAAGCTGGACGGGCAAGCCGCCGCCGGTGAAGTCGGCATCTTGCAAGATCACGGGTAACTTGACGCGATTGCAAACAGCCTCGAAGTAGCTAAGAGTTTCGCAAACTCCGAGCGGAACTAGGCGCGGCGCCGCTACCAGTACGCCTGTAGCCCCCCAGGAGGCTGCACCTTCTGAGAACTCCAGGGTCGAGTGGATCGATCCCGACCCAGTGCTCACAAGGACTGGAATTCTTCCGGCAGCTTGGTCCAGGACCACCTGGGCCACCCGGTACCGCTCGCGGTCCGAAAGCTTATAAAACTCGCTCCCATAGGCGGGCGCGCACACCGCCACTGCACCGCAATCAAAAGCAAAATCGACTTCGGCCCGAAGAGAGGATTCATCAATCGTTTCGTCCGATTCAATAGGGGTGCATAGAACTGGTACGACACCCTGTAGATTCATGATCCACCTATTCATTCAAGGCTGGGATTAACCCGGATTGTCGATGATCTTGCCGTCGAGACGGTCAAGGCAGGACTTCAACCTTGGGAAAGTGGTGCCTACAGAAATTCTTCTGGAAGACGCCCCGCGCCCGCGCGGTCTCTATTGCGCAGTGAGTCAGTTTGCTGTAGCGGCGAAAACGTACCACTGCCCTCTATTGCCCCGTCAGGACAAATTTGTAATCGCCCGATCCTACGCTCACGGTGATGGCGCCGCTCCGCGCATCCTGGCTGGCTCCGGTCACGCCGGGATCGCCCGCCACGTATTGGCCGTTGTCCCACACGGCGCGATCTCCTTCGCGCAGAGTAACCTGGGTCATCTCTTCTTCTTTTGGAACTACGATCTGCGCGTCGCTGCCCGCGGGGATTACGGCCTCAACCGTGATCCTTCCGGGCGTATGGGTCCACGAGGAAGCGATGCGGCCGCGAAGCGTCTCAACGCTGCCACTGGCCCAGTGCAAGTCCTCCACCACGTGTGGCTCAATCAGGATGTGACGGTAAGCCACGCCCGCCGTCCCGGTGTTGATGCCAGCCAGCGCCTGGTAGAACCACGCGCCCACGCTTCCAAACATGGCGTGGTCCTGGGAATTCATGGAAGGGCCGCTCTTCTGTTGCCACAGCTCCCAAAGCGTTGTGGCACCGCTCTTGATCATGTACCCCCAACTTGGGTAGGTCGTTTGGGTGGCGAGCTCATACGCCAGGTCAGGGCGGCCGATCCCGGTCAACGCCGGCATCAGGAATTTGATACCGATGAAGCCGGTCGTAATGTGGGTGTTGTGGTAGTAGACGATGTCATTAGTCAAGTTGCCAGCAACGCGACCGCGCATCCGTCGCGGCGCCAGACCCAGCTCCAGCGCCATGGAATTCGCCGTCTGCGTGCCACTTGCATAATTCCCGGTGGAGGCGTCGAAGAATTTGCTGTTGATGGCATTCCGAATCTGGGCCGCAAGCTGAGAGTAGGTCTGCTCATCCGCTGTCCGGCCCAGCGCTGCGGCGATCTTCGACAAGATCTGGACGTCGTAGAAATAGTAAGCGTTGGAGACGAAAAGGTTGGGCGTGTGGACAATTGGCACCCAATCTCCGTAGTAGCTGAAGTTCAGAATGTTGCCGGGCGCGCGGCTGCGCAGGAACTCGATATACTTCTTCACACCATCGTAATTTTCTTCAAGAATGCGGCGGTCGCCGTAATACTTCCACATATACCAGCAGAGCTGCGGATAGGCGGTTCCCCAGGCAGGATCGGCGGGACGGCTTCCATAGCGGTGCGGAACGGTATCGGTGATGGTGCCGTCCGGATGCTGCTCGTCACGAATGTCGCGGATGAAATTGGAGTAGAAGGCAGCCATATCAAAATTCAGGATGGCTTCTTCGGCGGTCACTTGCGCATCGCCCATCCAGCCTTGCCGCTCATCCCGCTGGTCGCAATCGGTGGGAATACTCAAGAGGTTGGTAAGCTGAGACCAGTAGATGAGGCGCTGAATCTGGTTGAGGATGGGTTTTGACGCTGCAAATCCCCCCACGGCGTGCACGGCACTATGCACCACTTCTGCCCGCAAGGTGGCCAAATTCGGCGTGCCCGGAAAGCCGGTGAGCTCTACATAACGAAAGCCGTGGTAAGTGAATCGCGGTTCGTAACTTTCCATCCCGCCGCCCCGCAGAATGTAAATATCCCTCGATTTCGCTCCACGAATGTTGGCGCGGTTAATCATTCCGTCCTTATAGATCAGCTCCGAGTACCGCATCTGCACGCGGGCTCCGGCCGGGCCTTGTACGCGCAGCTTCGCCCAACCGCTCAGGTTCTGGCCCATGTCGTAGACGTAGACGCCGGGTTGAGGATTGGAGAAAGACTGCGCCAGCTTTTCGCCCACCACTTTGATGGGCGGCATCATCTCCGCCGAGACGGCGCCGCTAGTTCCCGCCACCACCTGGGCAGGCGTCCAATGAGAATCGTCAAAGCCAGGCTTGTCCCATCCCGGCGTCTCGCGCCGCGCGTCAAATACTTCGCCGTTGTAAACGCTATCTCGCAAGATGGGACCCTGAGTTGCCTTCCACGTGCCGTCACTCGCCAAGGTCACATGCTTGCCGCCTTCGAGGTCAACCTCCAACTGCAACAGCAGGGCAGGGGACGGGTAATATCCCTTAAATCCATGTGGGAGGCTGAGGGTTGCCCAGCCGCCACCTAGCATCGCGGCGATGGCGTTCGTTCCCGGCTTGAGATCTCCGGTGACATTGTAAGTGGAATAGAGAACACGCTTGGGATAGAGCGTGTAGGCCGGGTCCAGCACTTTTGTCCCGATCTTGCGTCCGTTGATGTGCAACTCGTAATAGCCGAGCGCCGTGACGTAAACGCGGGCGCGAACCACGCGGCCCGGGAGTCGAATCTCCTTTCGCAGTTCATTACCCCCGCCAATCCACTGGCCCTTCCAATCGTCGCGTGACAACGGGCCCATGCCAAAACTTGCCGGCCGGCTATAATCGCTGGCCACGCCGGAAGCATTCCAGGAGCGGACTCTCCAATAATAGGTGTGGCCGCTCTCGAGTGGCTTGCCACCATAAACGATCTGAGAGAAATCCCCTGAGGCAATCTTCCCGCTATCCCATTGGTCGCCGTCACCCTGATCGAGATGGGCTAGGCTTGAGGCCGCCAGGATTTGGTACGCTGCCTGGTTTTCTCCCCGGCCCTGAAAAGCCAAAACCCAGGAAAATCTCGGCTGCTTCACGTCGATGCCGGGTGGATTCACAAGATATTCGCATCGCAAGTTGCGCGGCGCAGAGTTTGCGCCGCTGGCCCCGTACACGGGCGCGAGCAGAAGAAAAATGAAAACAGTGAAGGGCGAAGAAATGATTTTCCGTAAGCGGTGCAATGTCATGGCGCCTCGTAGATGTGACGGTTCACCCAAGAAATTGATTGAGATTGAGAATGACTCTCCATTCTTCAACCCACATGGCATAGCCGGAACCCAAATGTGTGTAGCCGCTCACAGCGACTATACGTGAGGACATAAGTCGACGACGGGCTTTTGCTGTAGCGCCGCTCGGAGCTTGCCCTGGCAGGGAGCGGCGAAATCTGCCGGTCGCAGACCGGCGCTACAGGACGGAGCGTCTCCGACTTATGACCGTATCTATAACTACGGTCATTCTCGCGAAGCTGGTTCTAGCGAAAGCGGGAATCCCCACCCTGCTTGGTCGTGATGACGTGGACCCACACCGGCGCGGGGGCGACAACAAATTGCAGGTTAGGCCCTTATTTGGCGGTGTAACCTCCATCCACCATCAAGTGCGTGCCGGTAATGTAGGAGGCTTCGTCCGACGCCAGATAAAGGACGGCCGTGGCCACTTCGTGTACTTGCCCGATGCGGCCGAGCAAAGTTTTTTCGCCCTCTTCGGCGTCAAACTGCTCAAAGGTGATGCCGGCTTGCTGCATGTGCCGCTCAGAAGCCTCGGTCAGAATCGTTCCCGGGCAAACGGCATTAACCCGAATCTTGTAAGGCCCCAGGTCCATCGCCATGCAGCGGGTCATTTGCAGGATTGCGGCCTTGGTGGCGCTGTACGCAAAGAAATTGGCTTGCGCCACCCAACTGGAGATCGACGCCAGGTTCACGATCGCGCCGCCACCCCGGTTCTTCATGGCCTCCAGGGCATAACGCGTAACCATCGCCGTGCCAATCACATTAACACCCAGCGAGCGATGCCAATCCTGCACGGACGCATCAAAACCTTTCAGCACAAAAGTCGCCGCATTGTTCACCAGAATATCAACCCGGCCGTAGGCTTTCACCGCTTCGGCGGTGATCTTGCGGGCGTCCTCTTCCCGCGAGATGTCAGCCTCGACGAATACAGCCTGGCCACCGCTGGAACGGATCGCGGCTTCGGCGCCGGAACCCGACTTTGCGTTCAACTCAGCCAACACGACCTTGGCGCCTTCTTCCGCAAACAGTTCCGCCACGCCGCGTCCAATCCCCGCGCCCGCGCCGGTTACTATGGCAACTTTATCTTGAAGTCTCATGCGGCGATTCACCCTGCTCTTGCAGCAATGCTGTTCACTGAGAGTCCGTCCGAAGATAATTGCACATTGTCTATTGAGAGCCCCTCGCCCGCCGCTTCGCGGCACCCTCTCCCCGCATGCGGGGAGAGGGCTGGGGTGAGGGGGACGAGCTTACAAATCATCCATGTTAATAAGTGGCCCGGCCTCCCGAAATGTCATAGCACTGCCCAGTGGTAAAGGAGGCATCGCGCGAGACCAAGAAGTGTACGAGCGCCGCCACTTCATCAATCGTTCCGGTGCGGCCCATGGGAATGCGGCTCACCATGTATTTCACGGTTTCAGGCGCCATGTCGTCCAGTATTTTTGTGCGAATTACGGCGGGGGCGATGCAGTTGACGGTGATATTCCCCTTGCCCGCGACTTCCTTGGCCAGCGCCTTGGTAAGCCCAATCACCCCGGCTTTGGTGCTGGAGTAAGGAATCAAGGTGGGATTGCCCTCCTTGCCGGCAATCGAGGCCACGTTCAGGATACGTCCGTAACCCCGCTCCAGCATTCCGCCGATGACGGCGCGGCACGTGAGGAATACGCCTTTCAGGTTGATGGCGTATACGGAGTCCATGTCCTTTTCGTTCAATTCCCACAGCGGTAACGTGCGTCCGGCCACGCCCGCGTTATTCACCAGGATTTCAATCGGGCCCAGGCGCTCCCGGACAGCCTGCAAAGCCTGGTCCACCGAATCCTGCGAGGTTACGTCACATGCAAGCCCCAAACCACCCGTTTCCCGGCCCACTGCTTCCGCTTCCGCCTGCTTAAGGTCCAGGACCGCAACTTTCGCCCCTGCCGCGTGCAGCCGCCGCGCAATACCTTCTCCAATACCTTGGGCAGCGCCCGTTACAACCGCAACCTGTCCATCCAACCGGAAAAACGTCTGCTCATTCAAAGCCAACTCCTCATCCCTTTTTGAATTGCGCCCTCAGCCCCGCTTCGCCGCCGTCTCCCTTTTGAAGAGAGGGTAAGAAGGGTTCTATTCGGCGAAATCTCACTCGATAATGGAAAACCGCTTCAAACCCTCCTCGTCGATGGTTAGTCCCAGTCCTGGCTTGCAGTCGTCCAGCTCCAGGTATCCGTCCTTGGGAAAAGGCTCGCCCTTGAAGACGTACCAGAACAGCTCGTTGCCGATCTCCACGTCCACCGGCGGAAAGAACTCCGCCATCGGCGAGTTCAGGCTGGCCATCACTACGTGGAAATTGTGCATTTGTCCGGCGTGTGGAATCACGGGCACTTCGTAGGCCTCCGCCAGCGCTGCGATTTTGCGGGCCTGGGTAAGTCCGCCCACGCGGTTGGTATCGAATTGGATGACGTCCACCGCCCGCGCGTCAATGAGCTCCCGGAAACCATAGAGAGTGAATTCATGCTCACCGCCGGAGATGGGTACCACGTTCATTGCCTTCAATTCGGCGTAGCCCCCCGTATTGTCGGGAATCAGGGGTTCCTCCAGCCAGCGCAGGTTGTAAGGAGCGACCATCCGAATCATCCTTCGGGCGTATTCCAGTGTCCAGCCCATATAAGCATCGGCCATCAAGTCAACTCCGTCGCCAATCACCTCGCGCACGGTCCGCACCAGATCCAGATTGCGCTGCATTCCAACCGCTCCATCCGCCGGCCCCCAACCGAAGCGCAGCTTCATGGCCCGGAAACCTTGCTCTTTGTAGTGCTGCGCCTCGCAGGCTAGCTTCTCCAGCGGCTGGCTGTAAAGGCGGCTGGCATAAACCGGAATTTTGGCCTTCGTTTTGCCGCCAAGCAGCCGGTAGACCGGCTGCTTCGTGATCTTTCCCATCAGGTCCCACAGGGCGATGTCCACGGCGCTGATCGCCACCATGCCGATGCCCTTGCGCCCAAAAGCCAGGGTGCGCCGGTACATGTGCTGCCAAAGAAATTCAACATCAAAAGGATTTTGGCCAATCAGAATGGGCTTCAGATAGAGGTCGATGACCTGCTTGGCAACGCGCGGGGCCAGCGCGGCGTTGCCGATGCCCACCACTCCGGCATCACATGCCACCTCGACGATCAGCCAGCTATGAAAGCGGAAGGTGCCCATGGGATCGGCGGGCAATTCCAGCAAATCCATGGGGTTAGTGCAGAAATGGGGTTCCGGGGCCACTGTCGCTTGTTGCCACTCTACGACTCGAGTTCGGACTTCCGTGATTTTCAAACGATTCCTCCCGGCGCTTGCAGGACTTTGCTCCTCGATCAAAAGACTTCTATTAGAAATCGAACTTGAAAAAGCCGCAATATGAAATTATCAAGGCCAACGACGGAACTATTCTGCCAGCCGGTCGGTCAGGACCGGAACCGCCCCGGTCTCGGCGGTGCCGACAATAATTTTGTAGCCCCGTTCGAATGTTTTCAGGTGATCGCGCATAGCGGCCCGGGACTTCCGCTCGTCGCGCTGCTGAAGCGGCTCCAGAATCTTGCGGTGTTGTTCTAGGGCGAGCGCCAGACTGCCGGGAATCTGCAAACTCTTCTCGATAACCTCATGTAACAAGCTCCGGATGGTGCGCAGCAACTGGCCTAAAACCTCATTCTGGGAGTATTCCGCGATGCGAAGGTGGAACTCCAGGTCCAGGTCTAAAAAGCTCTGTCCGCCTTGGTCTAGCGATTCCTCCATGCGTGTAATGACTTGCTGAAGCGAGTCGAGGTCCCGGTCTGTTGCCCGCTGGGCGCACAACGCCGCCAACTCGGTTTCAAGCAGGATGCGAGTTTCGCATAGATCCGTTACATCCTTCTCATTGGACAGCAAACCTTGGGTCAGGATATGTTTCAAGAATTTGGAAGGTCCTTCCGCCACGAATGTGCCCTCACCCGCGCGCATTCGGACCAAACCAATGAAAGCCAAGGACTTAAGAGCTTCACGCAGGGTCGAACGGCCAATGTGGAATGTCTTGCAGAGGACTGATTCGGATGGCAGCTTTTCCCCCGCCTTCCAATTCCCTCCTGAAATCCTCTCGGCAATTTGCAAAGCGACCTGCTCGCTGAGAGTCGTTCGAATTACAGGCTTGAGCGTATCCATGCTGCTGAGCCCTTTCCAAAGCGGATTTTATCTCCCATTATCTCGCTTCCGAAAGGTTCTGGTTAATATACTTTCTGAACCTGCCACCCCAAAACGTCACGTCATCGCGCCAATAAGATACTACAGTCCCATAAAAAAGACTTGACTTCTACATAAAATAGAACTATAAGCATTCCAGTTAAAGCTGTAAAGCGTAAATACTGGTTGTCTGATATTTAATTTTGCGTCGGCCTGTGGTTCTTCTGCACAAAGAGTACCAAGGGAGGATGAACGTGGAAAATCAAAACTCAGTTCGAATAGCGCGACCAGCGGGCAGCTCCAAGATGCTCGGGCTGATTTTGGGATGCCTCGTGGCCGTGGGGTTGTGCGGACGGCTTTGCCTCGCCCAATTGTCGACCTCCGCCACCATCACGGGAACTGTAACCGACGCGAGCGGTGCGGTAGTACCCGGGGCATCAATTACGGTCACTAATCAAGGCACCGGCGTTCTATCCAGCACCCTGGCGAATGCTGACGGTAGTTTTGCGGTGCCCGGGCTGACTCCAGGCACCTACAGTGTGAAGGTGACCAAGCAGGGCTTTGATACCTTCGCCGAGAACGGCATCACTCTTCATCCTGCCCAGGTGGCCACGGTGAATGCTGTTATGAAGGTCGGGCAGGTGACCACCGAGGTTCAAGTTACGGCAAGCGCGGCACAAGTGCAGACGACGACGCCCGACATCTCGAATGAGGTATCTCAAAAGCAGGTTTCGACGCTTCCGCTTAATGGCCGCAACTACCAGAGCCTTTCGGCCCTGATGCCGGGCGTTACCAATACCGCGCCAGACACGGCGCTGAACCAGGGCGGATTCTTGACCAGCAATGTGATGTCGGTCAACGGGATGGGTATCAACGGCACGCAGTATTATCTCGACGGCATCTGGGACGAGAACACCGGCAACATGACCCAGACCACCATCACTCCCAATCCCGACACGATTCAGGAAGTGCGTGTGCTCCAAAACAATTTCGGGGTGCAGTACTCCCTGAATGCTCCGAGCAGCGTTATTCTGGAAACTAAGAGCGGCACCCAAACTTTTCACGGAACCGCGTTTGAATACCTACGCAATAATGCCTTTGACGCGCGCAATTTCTTCAGCCCCACCACGCCGCCTCTGCATCAGAACATTTTTGGATACACCATTGGTGGACCCGTCTACATTCCCCACCATTACAATACCGATAAACAAAAGACATTTTTCTTCTGGAGCCAGCAATGGACCCGGCAGGACATTGGCTCGGTGGTTCTGGGCGCGGACCCTACAACCGCCATGCGTCAAGGAACATTTAATACACCCATAACGAATCCCTTGACCGGCCAACCGTTTCCCCAGACGGGGCCCGGGCAATATCAGATTCCCACCAGCATGTTGAATTCCAGCTCGCTAGCTTTGTTGAACACGCTGGCGCCGCCACCCAATAATACGGCGAATGGATTTTTGAATTACCTGAATTTGAACCCTGCTATCAACGACACGCGCGATGACCAAATCAAAATTGACCACAATTTCAGCCAGAAGGTCCGTCTGATGGCGGAGTATTTGGACGAGCGGCAGACGAACGGCAATCCTTACGACACGTTCTTGGGATCGCCTTACAACACCAATACCAACCCCGTCACCACTCAAAATCAACTCGCGCAAATCCAACTGACCACGACTCTATCTCCCACCATGGTCAACACCACAAGTATCGCCATGAATAACTACGTCGTCAGCCTGGCGGCTTCCGGTATCTGGCAGCGGAGCCAAGTTCCGGGTTTCAAGGAAGTGTTACCGTTCGGAACCGGCGCTGGCACTAATCGGCTTCCCCAGATCACTTTTGCTTCAGGGTGGGCGCCGCTGGGTTGGGACCTTGCACTGCCGCTGACCCACGCCAGTGACCTTGAGGACACGCTCTCCGATGACTGGAGCTGGCTGCGCGGCAGCCATTATATTCAGGCGGGGGCCAATATCGTTTTCGGAACGAAGCGGCAGACGAACTTTTCAGGCAGCAACGGCCAGTGGTTCTTCAGTGGCCAATTCACCGGCAACCCAATTGCGGATTATTTGCTGGGTGATGCGGCGACCTTCAACCAGACCAGCACCGAACCGCGCTACTACTTGCATTATCCTCTCGATTCTCCCTACGTACAGGACCGCTGGAAAGCCACCCGACGGCTGACGTTGACCGGCGGCCTGCGAGTGGAGTTCGAGCCAGCCCCCAATCTGCAACATGCCTTTGGCAGCGATTTTAACCCGGCGGTGTTCAATCCTGCCAATGCGCCGATTGTGAACAATAATGGTACCATCACGCCGACCCCTACTTATAACCCGCTGAACGGATTGGTCATTAATGGGGTGAATGGCACGCCCCTCAACTTTACAACTGCGCACGAATGGTACTGGGCGCCCTCATTTGGTTTTGCTTATGACCTTTTCGGCGATGGCAAGACGGCCTTGCGCGGAGGCTACCAGATCACTTACCAGAACGCATTTTTTGAAGCGGGCGGCAATGGGGCGCCCTCTGGGAATCCTCCCTTTGTTGGCTTCCTCACCCTGGTTACCCCCAACTTTCCAAACCCCACCGGCGCTCAGGCGGCCCCGCCCAGCGCTCCAACTCTGAACGGCGAGAACGTGAGCACTTATCAATCCCCATCCATTCAGAACTACAGTTTGAGCTTGGAGCACCAATTTTCCCACAACTGGTTTACCTCCATCGCTGGGGCGGGGACGATCGGCAGAAACCTTTCGGCAAGCTGGAATATCAACCAGCCGCTCCCTGATGGTGCGTTCAACTATAATCCCATCATCAATTCAGGGACTGTGTTCCAAAACGTGTATTCCCCTTATCTGGGATATGCCGCGATCAACAATGTTCAGTTCGGCAACAGCTCATCATGGAATGCCCTGGAGGTATTGGTGCGGCATCCTGTGGGGCACAATGTGTTTCTAAATATCGCCTACACCTGGCAACATTCGCTTGCGGATGAAACGACCGGCAGCCCTTTGGCTGGTGGCGGTCCTCAAAACATATATCAGCCCCAATTGGATTATGGTAATGAGGCGTTCAATGTTCCCCAGGTCCTGACGATTAGCACCATTTGGGGCTTGCCCTGGTATCAGAATGCGCACGGGTTTAAGGGCGCAGCGCTGGGAGGCTGGCAATATTCCGATATCACGTCCATTCAGAGTGGCTTCTCAATGAGTCCCGGGTTGAGTATTCCATTACAGGGCTTGGCATCACGTCCAAACCTCGCGGCCAGCACCATTGGGGGCCCCAAGACCGTTCAGGAGTGGTTCAACACGGCGGCATTCTCAGCGCCCGCCGCTGGATTTTTTGGCAATGCAGCACCGGGTTCCATTACCGGTCCCGGCGTTATTGATTTCGACATGGCCCTTTACAAAGATTTCCGCGTGACTGAGAAGGCCACGGTGGAGTTCCGGGCAGAGGCCTTCAACATTTTCAACCACACCAACTTCAGCGGGGTGCAGACGGCCTTCGGGACTGGAAACTACGGTCAAGTGACGAGCGCCCTGGATCCCCGCATCATGGAGTTCGCCCTGCGCTTCCAATTCTGACCGGTTATAGACCGTCTGAAGCCGGCGTCAGGGCCACCATCGCCGGCACCACAAGCCCGGACATTCCCGCGCAAGCGGGAATCCGCGCCCCTGGATGGGGTGACATGGCCCCCTGCTTTCGCGGGGGCGGCAATGCAAGGATTGTGACAGCGAAAGGCAGGGCCGTGGCCATCGGTGTCATGTCCTCCGTTCTCCCACGCAGCGCGAAATACTGCCAATCCGTGATGGAGTTCTTATGCGCAGATTCGTCTTGACGGTTACATTCCTTTTCCTGCTGCCGCTGATATTCCTGAACCTTCCCGGCCAGGCAGCGGCGCAAGGCTATGGGCCAACGCCGCTCGATCTTACGGCTGGGATCAAATCTCCTAAGCTTGAATCCCAACTCCACAAGTCGCTCCCCGAGCAGTACATCTGGACACAAGGTTCATCAAAGATGGGGCGGCGATTTTGGTCCCCCACGGCCGGCAACACTCCGCGATGGCTGTATTTTCGCCGTAGCTTCCAAGTCCTAGAGATACCCCAGACGGCGTACCTGTACGTGGCGGGTCCAGAGCGCCTTCGCATCTATTTGAATGGCGAATCCATCGCCAACGCGCAGCAAGACCCGACGGCGAAAATCTATCCATTTGTATTCAGCGTGGACGTCAGCCGTTCACTCAAGGCGGGACAAAACGTGTTGGCGCTTGCAGTGGCAAGGGGCCGCAGACTGGCTGTGAAGATGTTGGCTGAGCCGGCAGGGTCGAACGGCGCTGCTCTCCTTACCAGCGGCCCCGGATGGAAATATAGCACTGAGGAACAGAGCGGGTGGGAAAAGGCAGATTTCAACGACCAGGGATGGCAGCCGGTTGGCGTACTCGGGGGAATTGAAAGCAACATTGATCTCTTCCAAGCCAACCAGGATGCTGCCCTCTATCAGTGGCCTGGTTACGACGGCATCTCGCCTTTTCTGGCCCGCGTACCGGTGCGAGCCGTAGCGACGCTGGATGTCTTCCCGGGGCTTGGTTCATTTCATAATACAAGCGCCCTCGCCACGGCCGGTGACCAGCTAAGCTCCACTTCGGGGGAAGACTTTACAGTCAATCTGCCTCCCCATGCGGCCCTCCGAAGTGAGAGTCCCAGTCTGGTCCTTGACTTTGGCCGGGAGTTGACGGGACGTCTCGAAGTGGTCTCGGACTCGGACGCTCCGATGCAGATCTCTTTGCAGTATGGTGAATCGCTGGGTGAGGCACTCAGAGAACCCTACTTGGGCGTGGATCGACTCTATGTGCCTCCTCATACCACCGCGCACGGCCCGAAGAGCGCATTTCGTTACGTCAAGGTCACTTTCCTTGAGGGTTCGCCGCCACTGCGTTTCAAGGCCATCCGGGTCGATCACATCTACTATCCCGTGCGCCACCGCGGCTCGTTTGAGTCTTCTGATCCTCTGCTCAATCGCATCTGGCAGGTGGGGGCTTACACCAGCCACCTCTGCATGCAGGATGACATTTGGGACGCTTCGAAGCGGGATCGCGCGCGCTGGATGGGTGATCTGGATGTGAGCGGACACGTGATTGATATTGCGTTTGCCGACCGCTTCCTGATGCAGCAGACCATGGATCACTTGATCCGCGATGCCGGCCAGCCCGTGAGCCGCGACGTCAACGGCATCCCGGGCTACTCGGCGTTTTGGGTGATGGGCGAAGCGGACTATTACCGGCACATCGGCGACCGGAATTATCTGAACACCATTCACCGCCCGCTGATTCAGCTTCTTGACTACATGGCAGGCGAACTGGACGATCAAAATGTCTTCTCAAATCCCCATCATGCGTGGCCATTTGTCGATTGGTCGCCGGGTTTAGCTCCTTCATTTTTTGGGGCCAGAACTCTTCCCATCGGCCAGGCGGCACCGAATGCGCAGCGGGCCACTCAATTTGAATTCTACGCAGCTTTTCATGAAGGCTCTTGGCTGCTCCAACAGATGGGTGACTCCTCGGAAGCGGCGCGCTTTGCTGCACGAGCTCAAGCCGTGCGCAGCGCTGCGTTCAAGTCCATGCTTGACCCGCAAACCGGAACTTTTGGCGACCGGTGGCAGCCGAATGCGATGGCCATTTACTCAGGCCTTGCGAACGCGGCTCAGGCCCAAACCATCTGGCAAAAGGTACTTTCCCACCCGGACAAATTCCGCATTACGCCCTATTATAATTTTTACGTCATTGCCGCGATGGCCTCGGCGGGCCATCCCGAAGCTGCCCTGGCTTGGATTCGTCAATATTGGGGTGGAATGATTCGCCGGGGCGCCACCAGTTTCTGGGAGGCGTATAATCTTGGGCTTCCTAAGCAAGGCTACCATCAGGCGCTGCGCGCCGACTTCGGAAGGGGTTATTTTGTAAGTCTCGCGCACGGCTGGTCCAGTGGCCCCACGGTGGTATTGACCGAAGACATCCTGGGAATCAAGCCAACATCGGCGGGATTTGCCGATGTCTCCATTCGGCCGGACTTGGCGGGACTAAAATGGGCGCGCGGGACAGAACCTACGCCGCGTGGACCCGTCAAGGTTGATTTCCGCGCGTCCTCAAATGGCGGACTCACTGCCACCATGGATTTGCCTCCGGGCACGCATGCCGCCGTTTCAATGCCCGTCACTCAAGGCGGAACCGAGGTTCAGGTCAACAGCCGAACCCAATCCGGTGCTTCAGCGGAGGACGGCCGGCGAGCCATCATTCATCTCGACCACGCCGGACATTTTGTGGTGACTTCCAAGTAGCTCGAACAGAAATCACCAATTTTTCCGCTCCCTTCAGCCTTCCTAACGGAGGATTCGATGAACGTGAGAATGCGCTCGCTGGCAAAAGGTCTATTCTGGATAATTTTTATTCCGGCGTTCCATTGGGGCGCAATGGCGGCTCCGCCGGACCATGCAATCCATTGGACGGCGGATTGGATTTGGCCTTCGACGAGTGCGATTGCAACGCACAAAAATCAATTCATACTCTTCCGGAAGACCTTCACCCTATCAGCGGTACCAAGCCAGGTGCGCCTGGCTCTGCTAGCGGACAGCAGATACCGTCTCTATGTCAATGGAGCGTACACCGGGCAGGGACCGGCCCGGTCGCCGCATGGCTGGTACTACTATGACGACTTCGATGTCGCCTCAAAATTGCGGCCGGGGCAGAACGTGATTGCGGTTGAAGTGCTCTGGTATGGACAAGGCCGGGCCTGGTATGTCATGCCAACGACCTCCGGCCCGCGCGCTTCACAGGCTCACGGCGCTTTGCTGTGCCAGCTTGAAATGGGCCAGGGCGTGGGACAGCAAATCATCAAGAGCGATGCAAGTTGGAAGGCCACGGAAGATCACGCCTGGGATTGGAATACACCGGAGTTGAACGATTTGGGCAACATTGAGGTCTATCATTCGGATCGCGTGGCGAAGGGTTGGACGGAGCCGCAGTTCGATGACAGCAATTGGATTTCCGCGTCCCCGCTCGGCAGCTTCGAGGGTTTGTCCTCACCGCCGGAAGCGCCTTACGTCCACATCGTGCCGCGCCCATTGGCCTATCCCGTGGAGAGAGAGATCATGCCAGCAAGAGTGGTTGGAGCGGGAGTGTTTCCTACTAGGGCCCAGGGCGCTTTCTTTTTCAGCCGGCGCAGCCCCATTGCCGGGCTCGGCAAGCGCATGGCCAACGAAAAACACCAGCCACAAGATTCCATTCTGCGGAACCAAGAAGCCCTAACCAGTCCCTCTGCATCGGGTTATGCGGAGATCGATCCTGGAGCTTCCGGCCAAACGCCCTACGTCATTCTCGACATGGGTAAGGAGGTGGACGGGTATTTGCAATTCAACATTGATGCTCAGAAGCCCACTGCCATCAACATCGGCTGGAGCGAAATGATGGAGCACGGAGACATTACCGCAGATCAGCCGGGAGGCAACTATGTTGGGCAGTATTTTGTCGCCCCTGGATCGCAGCACTGGACGATGTGGGGATGGCACGGCCTGCGCTTTGTCGAGCTGTCATTTCCTAACCTGAGCGCGCCACTGCGCTTTCGGGTGGGATTCCGCTTCAGCACGGCCAAACTGGATCACGCCGGTGCGTTTACCAGCTCAAGCCCGCTGCTCACCAAGCTCTGGCAGATGGGGGCCTACACCTGGCAACTCTGCACGCTGGACGGGACCATGGACTGCCCTACGCGCGAGCAGCACCAGTGGCTGGGAGATGGTGAAATCGAGCTGCGAGTGAATGGCGTGGCGGACGGGAATCCAGACATTGCCCAAAAGTTTCTGCTGGATGCTTCGCGTGACCAATGGCGCGACGGCGCGATTCCCATGGTGAGCGACATGGCTGGAAACTCGCGCATGTTGATTGACTCTTACGTCTTTTCCTTTATCAATGCTCTCGAGGAATATTATCTTGAGACGGGAGACAAGAATTTTGTTCTCCGCGTCTATCCGAGCGTGGCGCGGTCGATGATGTGGTTCCAGGGCTTCCGGCAAACCGATGGATTGCTAGGCGCAGTACCTTATTGGAATTTTCTCGACTGGTCGAATCCCGATGCAAAGGGCGAGAGTTCCATCCTGAATGCGCTGTATGCGCACACCCTGGATAACGCCGCACAATTGGCGAACCTCGCCGGTGATCGCTACCACGCCAAAATCTTCCGGGCGGATTCCGCTGCGGTTCACTCCATGTTCGATCAACGGTTCTGGGATGCGAGCCTCGGCCTTTATGTGGATGCGTGGGACGCGGGGCGCAAGAGTGAGCGCGTCGGCCAGCTTGCCAACGCCGATGCCATCCTTTTTGGACTCGCGCCGCTGGCGCGGATTCCCGGGATTCTGAACAAAATTACGGACCCTTCCCGCCTTCGCACTGAGGAATTGGATCCTAAGACGATGCAATTCGTCACCCAGGGCAAACCTCTGGACCCGCGCCAGGTCATTATCTGGCCGCAAACTTACGGCATGTTTTTTGTTCTGGAAGAGCTGGCAAAGCAGGGTGACGCAAAGCTGGCCCGGCAGTACATTGAAAAGTTCTGGGGACCCATGGTCCCGGTGGGCAATGATACTTTCTGGGAGCAGTTTGTCCAGGCAGGCGGCACTTCCTGCCACGCCTGGAGCGCGGCGCCGACTTATTTCATCACCACGCTGATTCTAGGAGTCCAACCTTCCAAGCCCGGATATTCGAGTTATCTTGTTGCTCCTCATCCGGCCGGCCTCGAATGGGCCAAGGGCGCCGTGCCGACGGTGCATGGCCTGATTCGTGTGGATTGGAAATGGACTGGAGACCCGGGTCATGGGACAGGCAACGCAAATAGCGCCTCGGAGTTCGTACTGCACGTCCACAATCCCGCCGGAGAGGTCGCACAGATTATCTTGCCCGGCCGAAATGGTAAAAAGCCTTCTTCAGTTACCTTGAACGGGAAAAAGGTTTCGGGGTCATTGTACCTAAAGAGCACGGGAGACTACACGGTGCAGGCGGACTATTGATATTTCTGGATTGACAATCTTGGCCGGGAGGCCGTCGAACCGTGCTTAATATAGCTTTTGGGAATGGCGTAAGCCCGGGAGGCAGGGTTGAAGCGACGTTCGTTTATTTCATTGATGAGTACCGCAGCGCTCCTGCGTATTCCGCTTTGGGGGAGGGAAAGCCATCTCCCCGCACCGCAACCCTGGGGGTCGCCAAAACTGAAATTGGCTCGCGCCGAGCACGAAAGGGTGGTCCTTTCATTCACTCCGGTAGAGAGCGCCACCTCTTACCGTATCCTCGTACGGGACACATCCGGCAAAGAAGAAAGGCTCGAAGGGATTCTGGTTTCGGATTACGCTGTGCAGGGGCTGAAGAACGGAACTCAATACACGTTCAGTGTAGCGGCCATTGGCGCGCGAGGCGCCACGCCCTTCTCCAACCAACTCAGCGCAATTCCCACCGCAGAGATGAGTTGGCCATCATTGGCTGAAGCCTTCAGTAGCTCAAACCCAACCCGCAGTTCTTGCCCATTCTGGATGGTTCATGGCAATGAGACGGAAGAGCAGCTCCGCGAATTCACGCGGGTGATCCATCGCTTTGGGTTTGAAGGCGTCACGCTGCATCCCTACGACTACAAGGGCTTTCTCGAAGAAAATAACTGGAAAAGCTGGCGAGTGATTGTGGATGCGGCACAAAGGCTTGGATTAACTGTGTGGGAACAAGATGATAAAGACTATCCCTGCGGTTACGCGGCGGGACAGATCGTCGCCAGGGACCGGAAGCTGGCGCGATGGGAAGTCACACTCGGCCATCAGCAGAAGTATCAAGGTCCCAACCCGGTTTCTCTAAACATTCAGGACCTTTTACCTCTGAAACAGCGTCTTATTGCAGTTGTCGCGGTCGGTCCCAAAGACCAATTTGAAGACCTGACCGGTTCGGTCACCAATGAACGGCTTCAGTGGAATGTTCCAGAGGGTGATTGGGAAATCTTCGTTCATGGAGCCTGGCAACCGGGGATTGATGACCCGAGGGTTTATCCCGATTTGGTTCACGGCGAGGTTCGCGGCTATATCGATCCGCTAAGTGAGGAAGCAACCGGTCTCTTTGTCCAATTAGTTCTGGATGGAACATGCAAGGCCATTGGCTTTGAACACGTGGGAAAAACATGGAAGGGATTTTATATTGATGAGCCCGGCTTTTATTCCAGCGGAGTGATGCCCGGACAGCCCGGCGGCTTTCCTTATACACCGGACTTTCTGTCACGTTTTCAAGCCGCGTACGGATATTCCATCCGGCCCTTTCTTCCCCTTCTGTGGGAGACGCGGGGTCCCAAGACGGACGGCGTGCGGCACGATTATATGGAATTTGTAAGTACCGGATACGACCGTCTTTTTCTCGGCAAGCAAACGCGCTACGCCGAGGCTCATGGAATGCAAATTAACGGCCACGTCCGGGAGGATCTGCCCTTCCAATTGGGCGGCGGCACGGGAAGTGATTTCCGCATGCTGGAGCATTACAGCATGGGCGGATTCGATCACATCTTTGATCAGTGGTACACGCCCGAAGATGACGTCTACTGGCGCCAGCCTAAGATGGCGAGCTCTGTCAGCCATTACATGGAAACCCCGCTAGACGAAGCGATGGTTGAACATTTTGCAGCCACCGGCTGGCGAACGGGCCTTACGGAAATGAAGGCCATGATCGACTGGACCACGTGCCGGGGCGTTAGCCGCACCGTGCCCTGCGGCCTTGATACCCAGAAGCCGCCCGTTTGGGAGGACCAGCCGGAGTTCTGGCTTTACGGACAGAATCCACTGGCTCCTTATTTTCATGCCTATCAGACGGTGGTGAATCGCGAGTCGATGATGATCAGGGGTGGCCGCCATGTGGCCAAAGCGATCATTCTGGACGTCGCCGCATCCGCCTGGGTTGGACCCGCCGAAGAACTCTGGAAATCCGATAAAGCTCTGAGCCAGGCCCATTTCGATTACGACAATGTTTCCTACGAGGTGTTTAATGACCCTGGGAAATGCCGCGTTCAGGGCCGCCAAATCCACTTGGGACACGAGAAATATGATTGGGTTATTCTGCCTGGCGTGGACGCTATTCCTGTGTCTGTGGCTCGCCGCTTACTGGACTTCTATGAAAATGGGGGAAGTGTTGTTTCCCTGGGGCCCGAGACCAGGATCGAGTTGCTTCCGGGAATGACTTCAGCGAAGATTCTTCCAAGGGTCCCGATCCGTTCCGCAGATGGCCGGAACGATGAGGAGGTCAAGAAGATCGTCTCGCAAATCTGGGGTGACCAAGCCAGTGGGCGAGGCCGGGCGTTCGTCACCACCTATAAGGACATTTCCAATCTTCTTTACTCGCTCGGTGAGCATGACGTATGGATTGACCCGAATCTGACCCTTTTGCAATACTATCACCGGCAGCTTTCCGGCCGGGACCTGTACTTTTTTAACAATGAAGGCGAGGATCTTTCGACCGAAGTTCGCCTCCGAGGTGTGAAAGGCGTCCCGGAACTTTGGGACCCTGTGACGGGTTCCATTTGCCAAGCTCCGGGCTACGCGGCTAGAGGCAGTGAAATTGCATTGCGCCTTCATCTGCACCGGTACGAATCCCTCTTTGTGGTTGTGAACCCCACGGCAACACCTCTGCCCCATCTTGTTTCATGGAATGCAGACGAGGTCGTAAGAACGTCCAATGGCCAAATCGTCCTGAGAAAATACCGGTCAGGCACGTTTTGTTATGAAGTGGAAGACGCAGGTGGCCACATCACCAGTAAAGAAGTGAATACGCCTTCGATGCGCTTGGCGGCGATTGCGCTGCACGAAGGATGGACTCGGACGCCGCTCCAATCCAATGGCGCAGTCTATGATATAAAGTTTGAGTGGCTTCAATCCCATGCGGACTCCGCCGTGCTAGTGATTGAGAACATGACTCAGGTCATTCATGCCAGTCTGAACGGAAAGGATATGGGAATGCAATTCACTTACCCATTCCGTTTCGATCTGGGTTGCAGTTTGACACCCGGGCCAAACGAGCTTCGTCTCAAACATATTGAACGCTACACGTATACGTCAATGTTAGGCCAAATCTCCTTGCATCCCTATTACGAGTTGAGAGCATAACGGGACGCTGCCGCGCCGGCTGCCCCAAGACTTTCGAAGGCTTCGCTGCCCTCGTGAATTTTCTCAGATATGATAGAAAGGAGGCCTGAGCCTTCTCCATAAAAAGGCGATAGGGTCCGTTTGACATGCACGCCAGTACTCGCCAAAACGAACCTGTCATGCGGATCGCCTCCGCGAGTTATCTGCAACTTCGCAACGTGCGAGTCACTGGATTTTTCCTGCTGGCGTTGTGGACGGGAGCCGCGAGCCGGATGGTAAAGGCCGTTCCGCTACTCGGAACTCCCGGGAACGTCTGCGCCCAAAGCTCACAGAGTAATGTCTTGGTGCAAAAGGGCAATAATCCACAGCTCGCGGGAGCCGTGCGCATGAACGCTTATGAAGAGGCCATCAGGCTGTGCCCACAAGGGCCGACAGTCTACAACAACCTCGCAATCCTTCTCCTCCAGCAGCAGGATTATGCAACGGCAAGGGATTGGATCCACCGGGGCCTCGCCATCACGCCTCACGATCCCGGCCTTACCCAGGATCTTGGCGTTGCCTTGCTCACGCTGGGAAAGCCAGAACAAGCGTTGCCCGTCCTCCAGAAAGTCCCGGCGACAGCCAAAGGTGAGTTTTATCTAGGAATGGCATACCGCGCTCTCCGTAACCATGCGGCGGCGCGGCAAGCTTTCGCAAGGTCTTTTGCCCTGGGGAACAACGATCCTTATGTGCTCTACGCGCTGATCGAGCAAGATCGCGCTCTGCACGATGCCAAGGACGGCTTGCAAGACTTCCAAACCTTCAGCGATCGCTTTCCGCACTCCGCATGGTTGCACCTGCTATTGGGGAATGCCTATGCGGCGCGGCATGACAATGCGGGCGCGGAAGCGGAGTACCGCCAGGCCGTCCAACTCGATCCCAAGCTTCCGCTGGCCCACTTCCAATTGGGCCGCATCGCCTTCAACCGGTCTGACTATTCGCATTCTTTTCAGGATTTTGAAGCGGAAATTGGGGTGGATCCTACGTTTGGAGAAGCTTATCTTTATGCCGGAACGTCCCTCCGGAGACTTGGGAAAAACTCGCAAGCACTGCCTTACTTAGAGAATGCGGTGGGGCGCGATCCGAACTCTCCGCTCACTTACCGCGAGCTCGCCGTAGCTCAAATTCAGGCAAAACGATTGCATGAAGCCGTCAAGACGCTCGAAGAGGGCGAGCGCCGTTTTCCTCGCGAGGCTGCATTCCCTGCGCAGTTGGCGCGCCTCCTCAAAGAGTCAGGGGATGTCCGGAAATCCACGGAGCAAGCCAAACTGGCCGAGAAACTGAGCCGGCAAGATAATGTGAAGATCACTGACCAACCACGGCCAGCAAGCTCAACTGCAACTGGTTCGCAGGATTCTCACAAGGTCGAACAACTACGGCGTTGTGTTGAGAAGGAAGATTCCCACTGCACGGCAGAAACCCTGAGCTTGATGAACAGCGCAAGTCTAGAGAACACTGCGGACGATTTCAATCTGAAAGCCAAGGCTCTGAATTTGCTCCACAAGAACCAACAAGCCTTGACCACGATTCAAAAAGCCATCAAGGACGATCCTCATCAGGCCGCTTATTTCATCACTGAAGGGCGGATTTATCAAAGGTTGGGCAACCAGGTCGCCGCGATGAAATCCTTCCTGCAAGCAGAACAAATCCAGCCGGGCACGGCCCCGCCCGTCTACTATATCGGCATGAGTTTCTTCATCTTGGGTAATGATTACAACGACAATCAGTATTACAACCGCGCTGCCCGCCATTTCAGAACCGCCCTCGAGCTGGATCCCCACGATGACCGCGCCGAATTCATGCTGGGCGTGGTGAACGCCGTGGAGTTTAAGCTCAACGAGGCAAAGAGCGATCTTGAAAAGGCGCTGAAGATGAACCCCAACAATGCCTACTACTATCTACATTATGGGTTGGTACTTAGCCGGCTCGGTGATCTTGCGGGAGGGCGGCGGGAGATGAAAATGGCAGAGAAGTTGGACCCTTCCTATGCGCGCACATACTTCCACCTCGGGGAGTTGGATGCGCAAATGGGGAATTATTCCGAAGCTCGACAGGAGCTTGAAGCTGCTGTCCGTCTTGAACCACATTTCTCTTCAGCCTATTACACGCTGGGCAGCGTCTACCACCACCTGGGACTCGACGCGAAATCCCGCGAGGCCTTCCAAAAGTTTCAGGAAGCAAAGTCACACGGTCAACAAAATGAGGACCCCGTAGAGTCTTCGATAGATTCGGCAAACTCCTTGTCATCCCCAAAGCCCCATTGAATCGTTCCCCAGCGGCCTTCTACTATCCGCCCGTCATGGAGCATGAAATAGTGGCTGGGCGCTCGATTCAAGGTATTCCTTTTGTGTCGGCCAACTTCGCACAGACTCTTATCGCTTCCTTCGCTGCATTTCCCAAACAACTGGAATGAGATTGATCCGAATTACTCACCCGTTTCCGTTGGCGGACCGGAAGGGCACGGTTTCAACCGCGCCCTTCGGATCTTCGAATAATAGTTCCTGAAGACTCCGCGTTAATGACTCCGTTGTAAATGAGCCCGTGCATCGGACTGTCCGCTCTTCAGAAGCGCCGGCGCAGCTTTCCCTTGATATGACTGTGGGGTCGCCTGGCTGAGTTCAATGCGATTGCCGTCCGGATCATAAACGAAGTAAAGGTAAGTTCCGTCCGCCGCCATCTTCGAGGCTCTCTTGAAGGCATCGGCCGGCAAGGGATAGCCGCCAGCCTGCAACCGGTGCAGCGTGGTTTGCAAGTTGCCCACAAAAAATCCGAAATGGTAGGCATTGGCGCGCTTGGGGGCCGAAGCCGTCAGCGTTCCGGGAAAAAGCTCCACAAACGTGCTGCTGTGGCCCACTTGAAGATACACCAGCATGACGCTTCCGTCCTTCCGCTTCAGCCGGAACGTTTCCGTCAAGCCGAGTTGCCCAACATAAAAGTGCAGGGATTTCTGCAGGTCCGATACGGCGATGCCAACGTGGCCCAATGATTCAATCCCCACCGCATTCTGCGCGGTGAAAAGCGCCGGTGCGCCTGCTGACACAATAATGATGAGCAACACAAGACATCTGAAGTGTTTCATTTTTCCTCCTTACTTACTGGAATCAGCGGCAGCACCAGGCGCGAGGGATGGGCTGCGTCGTGATAAACGGAATTGAGGGCGAGTGCACTGTGAGTCTGGCGACCCTCGGTTTCGCCGGTGTTGGGATTGACATCGAAGAACGGGAAGTTGCTGCTCGAAATGTCCAGCCGCATCCGATGTCCTTTCTGGAAGCGGTTCGCGACCCCTAATAGGTCAATCGTGACTTTGCGAATCTCGCCCGGCTTCAGCAGGAGGGGTTCAGCGGGGTTCACGCTGGCCCGCACCCGAATGATGCGGTCCGCCAAATTCATGGCATAGCCCATCGGGTCGGCGGCGCTGGACCGTGCCACGTCAATCAACTTCGCCGTGAAGTCGGTGTCCGGAGCGGATGACGAAATCCAGAGGTCCACCTTGACCGGTCCTGCAATGACCAGGTCAGAGGGGAGGGGCAAGGTTTGGAAAACCAAGACGTCGCGGCGAGCCGATAAAGGCAAGTCATTATTGCAACCCGGAATTTTCAGGTTGCATCGCTGATCGCGCGGACCGTCGGGAGAATAATCCTTGCCCGAATCGATTTGCCCACCGATCGTCGGCGCGGGATGGCGTGGGTCAAAAGCATATTCCGTAGGCAGGCCGGCGCCGGGGGTTTGCCGGGACAAGCTGCCATCGCCGTGCAAGTAATAGGAGCGGAAACGGGCTTGCGGGGGCGGCCATGCCGTCGTGGAAATCCACTCACCCCCGTCTTCCATGCGGCCGTTGGCCAGTCGCGCCCCGCTGCCTCCGCCCATCACGAACAGCCGCACTGGTAGCTCGCGCAGAATGCCGCTATCCTTCCCCTTCAATACCTGATCGAACCAGCGCTGCTGCTCTTGAAGCAGGTCCACGGCGGCGGTGGGGCCAAAGTCTACATCGCCGGAAAACCTGGGGCCGATTCCGTGTACCCACGGGCCAATCATCAATTTGGTCAGGGATTTGTGCCGCGCGGAGAGGCCTGCATAATTGTGCAGCGTTCCGTGCAGAAAGAGATCGTACCAGCCGCTGATGAAATATATTGGAATGTCAGGGTAGCGGCCGTAGAACGCTTCGAAGTCGAAACCATTCTGCTTCCAGTAATCGTCAAAGTAAGGATGATCGGCGAAATCCTGGAACCAATGCTGGTAAGCAGGGGCCAGAAGCAAGGGCGAAGCATTCGGCCGGAAAGGATAGGCGTGGAGCCAGTCGCCGAGTTGCGGCCCCAGGGCATTGAGAAGAGCCGTTCGGCGCGCCGGGTCAGACTGCTCTTCCGGGCTTGTCGCTGCCAACATCAAGGCGTAGTAAAGATTGTGCAGTAGGGTGAACGCGCCACCTCGGTAGGCTCCCTCTTCGTAATAATTTGAAGCGCCGACCATCACAAACATGGCCGCGAGGTGGGGTGGATGCAGCGCGGCAAGAGCGTTTTGGGCTTGCGAAAGATAAGATGCGCCGTAGGTGCCCACCTTGCCGTTGGACCATGGCTGCTTCGCCGCCCACTCGACCGTATCGTAGCCGTCGCGACCTTCGTTCACATTGATATAAAACTTGCCTTCGGAATCGTATCGCCCTCGGCAATCCTGAATCACCACGGCATATCCACGCTGCGCAAAGTAATCTCCGGGATTTCGAGGGCTCGGGCGGGAAGGAGTTTTGCCATAAGGCGTGCGGCAAAGCAGGACTGGAAACTTGCCAGCTACGGGTGCACCATTCCGCGCCGGCAAGTAGACGTCCGTGGCAAGGCGTACGCCGTCTCGCATCGGGACCATGACGTTCTTGATCACCAGATCGCCGTATTGGGCGGGCGAAGCGGATGGCTCGGCTCTTGCCGGAATGGGCCGCGCCAACACGAGCACGGCGAAAAGCATGGCGAGCATGAACTTCGGTGCGGCACGCATCACTGTGTCCATGTCGAGCCCATCTCCCCATTCAACGGTTTTTGAAGCGTCGGCCCTTGCCAATCGTTTTGCTGCTCCTGAACTTTTTCATGATTCGCCTCGTCAAGTCAACCAATATGGCGATCGCACACGGGTTAATATAATAAGAACGGTTGGCCGCACCATGGGTAGCCAACCGGCTTCAGACGGAGTAATCTGTCTAGCAAAGAATTGTCCGGGCATCGGTGAGAAATCACGCAGGCAAGCCCGGCCAGGGTTGGAAGCGAATTTTGTGCGAGGCCGTTACCGAACAACGCGCCTGTTGGTTTCGGGCCGTTTGCCACTTCCTGTCGCAATGCCGGACAATACTATAAATGAAGGGAAGATGATTAGCCACCATGCAACTCTTTGATGTGTGCATCATTGGATCGGGTGCGGCGGGCGGCGTGATGGCGAAAGAATTGTGCGAAGGCGGCGCCAAAGTCATCTTGCTGGAAGGTGGAAGGGAAGTGCCGCCATTCCAATTCCTTTCCCACAAGTGGCCTTACGAGTTGCCCTACCGGGGACTCCGCGGCGAAAAGCAGGCGCCCTTCTATCCGCCATCTCTAGACGGGTCCATCCGCTACGACCAATGCGACCAGATCAGCGTGGACCGGGTACGGGTACTGGGTGGCAGAACCTTGCACTGGAACGCCGTGACCTTGCGATATGCGCCGCGCGATTTTCGGGAATGGTCGCTGGCCGGCATCGAGGAGGATTGGCCTCTCAGCTACGAGGACCTGGAACCTTACTACGAACGGATCGAACAGACGATCGGCGTCTGCGGAGAAAACGACAACCTGGCAATTCTGCCCGCTGGAAATCACTATCTACCGCCCCTGCCGTGGCGTTGCAGCGAGCGTCTCCTTCACCGCGCGGCGAAACGGATGGGCATTCCCGTGATTTCGGTGCGCAAGGCGGTGCTGACGCGACCATATGACCATCGTCCTCCCTGCCATTATTGCGGCCACTGCATGGACGGGTGCGACGTCAGTTCAATTTTCACGACGCCGGACTGCATGTTACCGAAAGCGCGAGCCACGGGCAATTTTACTCTGCGGCAGAATGCGCTGGCGCGCGAAATTCTGGTGGACCAGAAAGGGTTGGCGCGCGGCGTCTCTTTTGTTGACACCGTAACCAGAAAGGAAGAGGATGTTCAAGCGCGCATCGTGGTGGTTTGCTGCGCCACCGTGGAATCCGCCCGGCTGCTGCTGAATTCGCGCTCCTCGCAATACCCCAATGGCTTGGCAAATTCCAATGGCATGGTGGGCCGCCACTTACACGGGCACGTGAATGCGACTGTCAACGTCTACCTGGAAGAACTGGAAGGCACGCCGCCCGTCAATCAGGACGGCGCCACGGACCACGTCTACGTCCCGCGCTATAACCAGCTTTTCGCGAAGCCTGATTACGTGGGAGGTTGGGGCTTGCAGGTGAATTACGGTTCTTACATGTTTCCTTCTCAGGCGATGAAGGTGAAGGGATACGGCGCGGGCTACAAAGATCAAGTGCGTAGAATGCAACCGGGTTTTCTCCTCCTTGGCAGTTGGGGCAAGACGCTTTCGAACCCGGAGAACTTTGTTGCCGTGGACCTAACCCGCGTGGACGATTTTGGTATTCCGATTCCCGTGGTACATTACCGCTTCGAGGAAAACGACTGGGCTCTGTGGCGCGCCGCCAACCAGAGCGTCCTTGAGATTTGCTCGCGCCTGAAGGGGACCATTTTCCCGGATGGGTTTGATGCGCCAAGAGGATTTGCCAGCCACGAAGTTGGAACCGTCCGCATGGGCAAGAATCCCAAGACTTCGGTGCTGAATGGTTACTGCCAGGCGCACGAAGTGAAGAATTTGTTTGTAACCGACGGCAGTTGCTTTACCACTTGCAGTGAGAAGAATCCAACCCTCACGATCATGGCAGTCTCCATGCGCGCCGCAGACCACATTAAGGAGCAGCGCCGGAGGGGCGAGCTTTGAAATGGAAAAATGCGCACGTGCTGAAGCGGCATGGTTAAGACTGTGGGCTGGCAGGCATCGATGAGAACTTTGAGAATCAAACAGGCTCATTCCGCATCCGAAGCAACATGAAGAGAAGAACAGCACTGAAAATTGTTACTTTGGGCGCCCTTGCACCCGCCATCGGGTCTTCGCGCGGGACGGCAGACGCCGGAGCCGTCCTTTGGTCTCCCGACGCGTATCGATTGCAGTTTTTCACTGCGGAAGAAAACCATTTACTTGACCAGTTGATGGAGATGATCATCCCTGCGGACGCGCATTCCCCCGGCGCCCACGCCGCCCAGGTCAGCCTTTTTGCGGATTTAATGGTTGGGACCAGCAATGATGCAGTAAAATCGCAGTGGCGTCAGGGGTTGCGCCTGATGAATGAGGAAGCGGCGCGTTCGTCGCTGCCGCAGGCGCTCGCCAGGGCGGCGCGCCATGAAGAAGATCCCAAGGATGACCTTGAGCGGTTTTTCGTCAGCCTAAAACGCATGACGGTCAATGGCTATTACACCTCCGCGATTGGAATTCATCAGGATTTGCAATACCAGGGCAATACCTATCTTCCGGTCTTTCCGGGCTGCACGAAGCCGGCCATGAAGAAATAAGCAGATGAGTCTAATAATTCAATTCATTCGGGTTCGGGCCGTCCCCTGACGGTCCTGACGTCAAGATCGATTCCTAGCTAAAAAGCGGGATTCTGCCACGCCGGCGCTAAACCGGCGGTGCAACAGCAAGCGCCAAGATCCTGCGACCCGGGCGGAGAAATAACATGAAATATGGCGTCAATACATTGGTGTGGACGATGCGCGTGACGGAGGAACACGAAGCCCTGTTTTCCCGGATTCGGAAATGGGGCTTCGATGGGGTTGAGCTTTTTCTTTCACCCGAAGAGCCGGCTAACATTGTCTCTGTCCGGCGGATGTTGGATGGCCTTGGGCTTGAGCGGACAACCTGCACGGTATTGCCTCGCGAGGCGAATCTTGTAAGTTTTGATGTTGAGGTTCGGGCTCGAGGTGTCCGGCTCCTTGAACGCTGTGTTGAGAGGACAGCCGAATTAGGGGCGACCATAATGTGCGGTCCTCTCTATGCGGGTCTGGGCGTGATCACTGGGAACCGGCGCACCGAAGACGAGTGGAAATGGGCCGTCGAGGGTTTGCAAGCCGCAGCGCAGCGCGGCCAGGAGCTCGGCGTCACGCTATGCATTGAACCTCTTAACCGCTTCGAAACGTATTTATTGAATACCATGCAAGACGCGGCTCAACTCGTCCGGGACATTGCCAGGCCCAACGTGCGCGTGCATTTCGACACTTTCCACGCCAATATCGAGGAGCGCCATCCCGCCGATTCTCTTCGGGCGGTAGCGAAGGATCTGGGACACGTGCATTTCTCGGAAAACGATCGTGGCACACCGGGCGACGGCCACGTTGACTGGAAATCAATTGCGCTTGCGCTCAAGGAAATTGGCTACGATGGCTGGCTGACCATCGAGTCCTTTGCTCACCCGGATCCCGGCTTGGCGGCTGCGGCCATCTGGCGCGATTTGGCCCCGTCTAGCGACGAGCTGGCCCGCCGCGGCCTTCGCTTCATCAAAAATCTGACCCAGCAGGTGGGCATTCAATAAGCCCGCTGCGTTTCGCAAGCATGTGGAGTCCTGCATGTCTCGAACAGAAGACGAATCAAGAAGGCTCTTTATGAAGTCGCTCGGCGCCGGCGTGCCGGGCGCGGTGCTGAGCCTGCAAACCGGCAGCGCAAAGACGGCTGAGGTTCCATCTCCTGCAAACGGCCTAGCCGTCCGCACCATCCTGCCAGACACCGGTTTTGCCGAAGCTGGTGATGACGCGATTGCTTTTCGCAAGCACATCATCGATTTGGGCGCCAGCGAAACGTGCGCCGTGGCAGATATTAACCGGGATGGCCGCCTCGACATCGTCTCCGGTGAGAACTGGTATGAACAGACATCCTCCGGGGCAAAGGACGCGGGGCTGCAATGGATCAAGCACAAGTTTCGCACTCTGCCCTACATCAACTTTTACATTGACAACTTCAGCGACCTGCCGGTGGATGTCGACGGTGACGGCTATCCGGACATTGTGAGCTGTTCGTGGTTTTCAAAGCGTCTGGCTTGGTACAAAAACCCCGGCGGTCAATCCGGCCCTTGGGTTGAAACGGTGATCCAGGATGGCTACAACGTTGAGTTCGCGTTTCTGGTTGATTTACTCAACAGCGGCACGCCTCGCCAGGTTCTCCCGGAGTTTGGTAATCCGGAAGCTCCGCTCTCTTGGTATGAAGTGGTGGGTGAAGGATCGCAGGCTCATTGGGTGCGGCACGAAGTGAGCCAGCAAAGCTACGGACATGGCATTGGCGCGGGGGATGTGAACGGAGACGGCCGCAATGACATTGTAACTCCCAAGGGCTGGTTTGAAGCGCCTGCGGACCCTCGGGATGGAACCTGGACGTTCCATCCTGAATTCGATTTGGGAACAGTCGGGTTCATTTACGTGCATGATGTGAATGGCGACGGCCTTCCGGACCTGGTAACCAGCGCCGCGCATGGCTATGGCATCTTCTGGTACGAGCAGAAGAAGGATCGCTCCGGCAACCGGGCTTGGCTTAAGCACGTTATTGACGATAGCTGGTCGCAGTCTCATGCCATGACCTTGGTGGATTTGAATGGTGACGGCCAAATGGATCTCGTCAGCGGCAAACGCTACTTCGCCCACAACGGTCGCGATCCTGGCTCCCACGAGCCTCTCGGCGTTTACTGGTACGAACCCATGAAAGCGGCCGGGGAAGTGCAATGGAAACGACATATCATTGATTACAGCACGCGCACCGGGGGAGGCATGCAGATTCCGGTGATTGATATTGACGGAGACGGCGACTTGGATATCATCGTGGCTGGGAAATCCGGTCTTTATTTTTTTGAGAACTTGATGAAGTTGCCCGCAACCTGACCCTTTACGATCTTCCGGTGCTGTCATCCTGAGCGGAGCGAAGGATCACTGTATTTGACCTCTTCCTCGGCAGCGCAATTGGAGATGCTTCGCGGAGTTTACCCTGAATGAAATACCGGGATCCTTCGCTTCGCTCTGGATGACAGTGAAGGGCTCGGAATGACAGCGAAGAACTCTTATCCAGGTGAGGCCGGAGCGTTCACCCGCAGAAATTCGTAATACAGAGAAGAGGTTCCTTATGAATCAAGTTCGGCTTTCAATCGGCAGTTGGGCCTACTGCTTCGGTCCCTATCAAGAGAATCCAGTGCCGTTCGATACGGTGATTGGCAAGCTCGCTGACCTGGGGTTTGACGGGGTCGAGTTGGGCGGCTTCGTGCCGCATCCCAATCCGTCAGAATGTGACACCCAGAGCAAGCGCGCTGAGTTGAGGAAGAAAGTAGAGAGCAATGGCCTAAGCTTCTCAGGACTGGCGGCAGACCTCTGGTCGTGTCCCATCATCCCGCAGAAAGATAATTCCGAGTGGATGTCCACCTTCGAACAAAATCTGAACTTCGCGAATGACCTCGGAATCGATTGCATCCGGGTAGACAGTGTCAGTCCGCCCGATATTTTTGAAAAGGAGAGCATCGAGCCCCAACGCGGCTGGGAGCGCCTGGTCACCACATTTCAATCCGCTGCGCAAAAAGCGGCAGACCGCGGCATCCGGGTGGTTTGGGAGTTCGAACCGGGATTCGCCTTCAATAAGCCGTCAGAGATCATTCGTATGGCGGATGACGTGGGCCACCGGAACTTTCGTGTGCTCTATGACACTTGCCACGCCCACATTTGCGCGACCGTTGGCGCGCGCCAGCCAGGCCCCAAGGAGACTTTGCCGGGCGGCGCCTTGGAGCTTCTCACGCGCCTGCGCGGCAAGATTGGCCACGTACACTTGATTGACTCGGACGGTACGCTTCATCACGACGAAACCAGCACCCATGCCCCGTTCGGACAGGGTGTCCTCGACTTTGACCAACTGATTCCGCAATTGCTCCGTTCGGAGGTTCCCACCAATTGGTGGACGATCGACCTCTGCTTCTGGCCGGATGCGTGGGAAGTTACGGCGGATGCCAAGAAGTTTCTGGACGGCATGGCCCGAAAATACGTGGCCAAGGCATCAGCGCCAGGCATCGGATAGCGCCCCGTCCCGCGGCACTTGTTGGCAGAGCCTGCCCTGAGCGCAGCGAAGGGATGCCAGCCCCAAGGCCCGCAAGGTTGATGGGGCGCGTAGGCGGCGCAGGCTGTTTTGAAGTTCTATGTATCGGCGGAGGTTTTATGGCCAAGGCGTTGAATATCGGCATGATCGGCCACGGTTTCATGGGCCGCGCGCATTCCAACGCCTATCACCGGGTGAACCAGTTTTTTGATGTGGCATTCCGGCCGGTCCTCAAGGCCGTGGCGGGGCGCGATGGAGAGTCCACTCAGACTTTTGCCCGCCGGTGGAGTTGGCAGCGTGCAGAAACCGACTGGCGCAAGTTGGTAGACGCGCCGGACATCGACGCCATCGACATTTGCTCGCCCAATAACACCCACTGTGAGATAGCTCTGGCGGCAGCCGAGGCAGGCAAGATCATCCTCTGTGAAAAGCCACTGGCCATGAACCTCGCTGAGGCGCGCCAAATGACCACGGCGGTGGAACAGTCTGGCAAGCCGAATATGGTGTGGTTCAATTACCGCCGCGTGCCAGCTATCACCTTGGCCAAGCAAATCATCGACGAAGGCCGCCTGGGTAAAATCTTCCACTATCGCGCGGCGTATCTTCAGGACTGGACGATCTCTTCCAAAGTGCCGGTGGGCGGCGCGGGGACTTGGCGTCTGGATAAGGATGTCGCCGGGGCGGGAGTATCGGGCGACCTTTCCACTCACAGCGTGGATACCGCCCTATGGTTGAATGGCCCGGTGGAGCGCGTCAGCGGCATGACGGAGATTTTCATCAAGGACCGAAAGCGGCCTGATGGAAGCCCGGCACGGGTCGAGATCGACGACGTCTGCACCTTCCTGGTGCGATTCGTCAACGGGTCAAACGGCACTTTTGAGGCCACCCGCTATGCGCGCGGCAATAAGAACAAAAACTGCTTTGAGGTGAACGGCGAAAACGGCTCCCTCTACTTTGATTTGGAAAATATGCACCAGCTTCAATACTTCAACCATCAGGACCCGGAACACCTTCAGGGCTGGCGGACCATTCTGGTCACAGGCGCGGAGCATCCTTACATGTCCCATTGGTGGGTTCCGGGCTGCGTCATTGGCTATGAGCATACGTTTGTCAATGCCTTGGCGGACTTCCTGAAGTATCTGCAAACGGGAGAACGGATTCGCCCCGATTTCCGGGATGCGCTGGAGACTCAAGCTATGATGGATGCCGTCCTGGAAAGCGCCGGCGTCGGAAAATGGGTGACTCCGGCAACCGCTGACCGCAGCATTTAGCGCCGGCCTTCCTATCGTATTGGCGCATTCCGGTGTGATAGCTTTGGGAGCGGTCTGAATCCGGGGAGAATAGAGCATTAGAGATGGCGACTCCTTCGTTCACCATAACTGGATTTTACCAAGACAAGTTCATCAAGACCCACCGCCTATCAGGGCATGAGGGCGGCGTGTGTAGAGGATTGGTAATCGCCTGGCTCTCGGCCAACGGAGACTTGAACTCGATCAACCAAGCTCAGGTTCAGGACGCGGCTAGAATCACGGATGCCATGGAAAGCGCCGATTTAGGAGGATACCTTGCGGTTTATGGCCTCATTCAAGTCGGCGACCCTCTCGAAGGCGAGGATCTCGGAAACCCGGGAAAAAGGGAAGAGGTCCTCAAGTTCCTTTGTCAACCCGGCTATTATTTCATTGGCCTCCATAATGCGGAAGCCACGGCAGGGCACGCTCTGGGTGCGATTAAAAAACCAACTGGCGGAAGTTGGTTTGACCCAAACAACTCCCAAAACGTCCTTTCGTCCGACGCTCTCTATCGGCGGAGTCTGGAATATATCATCAAGCTGTACGTGTGGGGAAAAGAGTACAAGGAATACATCATCTCTAGAACAAGTGAATCATTCGGAGCGTTCTCCAGGTAAGGCTGACTGCAGTTCGTTGGAATGTACAACGGGACCGGGCTTGGCCTCAACCTGGCCGGTTTCTCCCTCAAACGCTGAGCAAATGCCCTATTCCAACGCGGGAACGGTTGGGCTGGAAGCTGCCAGCCGTTGCGTATCACAGGAAGGAAAACACTCAATGTTCAGCAAAGTCCTGGTTGCAAACCGGGGCGAAATCGCGGTCCGCGTCATGCGGACATGCCGCGAAATGGGTATTCAGACGGTGGCCGTCTATTCCGAAGCGGACCGGAACGCGCTGCACGTCCGCTACGCGGACGAAGCCTACCCGATTGGTCCGGCGCCCTCCGTGGAAAGCTACTTGCGAATTGATAAGATCATTGCCGCGGCAAAACAGGGCGGCGCACAAGCCATCCACCCCGGTTACGGATTTCTCTCTGAAAAGCCGGAGTTCGCCCGGGCCTGCGATGCGGAGAAACTGGTTTTCATCGGTCCTTCAGCACGCGCCATGGAGTTAATGGGGTCGAAGACGGCGGCCCGCCGCGCCCTGATGGCAGCGAATTTGCCCGTCGTTCCTGGCACGGATCATGACCTTCCGGATTTTGATGAAGTGCGCAAGGCCGCAGCCCATATCGGTTATCCGGTGATGCTGAAGGCTTCGGCGGGCGGAGGCGGCAAAGGTTTGCGCACGGTTCGGAGCGCGGAGGAACTGGAATCATCCTATCGCACCGCCCGCTCAGAGGCGCAAAACGCCTTCAATGATCCTTCAGTCTACATTGAAAAATATATCGAGCGTCCGCGCCACATTGAGATTCAGCTTCTTGGGGACACGTACGGCGATTTGATCTATCTGGGGGAGCGCGAGTGTTCCCTTCAGCGGCGCCACCAGAAGGTGATGGAGGAGAGCCCGTCGCCCTTTGTCGATGCGGACCTGCGGGCGCGCATGGGCGAGACGGCCGTGAAAATCGGCAAAATCGCCGGCTATACCAATGCCGGGACCGCAGAATTTCTGGTGGACGCTAATAAAAATTTCTATTTTCTGGAAATGAACACGCGTCTCCAGGTGGAACATCCCGTCACTGAAGCCGTGACCGGATTGGATCTGGTGAAGGAGCAGCTTCGCGTCGCTGCACAGGAACCATTGCGCCTCAAACAGACCGATGTCCACCTGCGGGGCGCGGCGATTGAATGCCGCATTTATGCGGAAGACCCTGGAAACAGTTTCTTTCCGTCCCCCGGCTTGATTCGCGGACTGGAGGTTCCAGTGGGCTTCGGGCTGCGCGATGATAGCGGGGTCTACGAAGGCTGGCGGGTGCCGCTGGATTACGATCCCATGCTGTCCAAGCTCATTGCCTGGGGCAACGACCGCGCAGAAGCCATCGCCCGCCTGCGCCGGGCCCTCGATGAGTACCGGGTTTCCGGGATTAAGACGAATATCCAGTTTTTCCGCAGGATTCTGGACCATCCGGATTTCGTTACAGCCCGGTTTGACACAGGTTGGGTTGATCGGCTGACTCAAGAAATGCCGGAGGATCGTCCGGACACCGATTCCGAGGCAACGACGGCTGCGATCCTGGCGGCCGTTCTTGAGACCTTGCGGCGCCGGTCAGCTTCTTCCGCTCTCGCGGCCAACCGCACTGGCAATGGATGGAAGTCTGCAGGCCGGCAGGCGATGCTGAACCGGTCGAGGTAAGTACGGATCATGAAATTTGAAGTGGAAGTCAGTTCGGGCGGTCGCCGCGATGAGGTTGAAGTGGAGGTCGGCACAGCTCTCTCATGCGACGTCACTAGGGGAAGACTGGACTTTGTCCTGGACGGCGAAAGCAGGTCCGCTGATTGGTCTGAGGTTTCAACGGGCATTTACTCGATTCTCCTGGGCGGAAAGTCGCACGAGGTCCGCACCTTCTGCGACGGCCCGGACGGGCGGCGTACGAACGGTCACTTTATCATTTCGACGGGGGGCGTTGAATTCGACGTAAACATCCGCGACTGCCGCACGCGGCGGGAGAAATCACCCGTGGAGGCGGGCGGCGCGACGCTGGAGATTCGTGCTCCAATGCCCGGGCGGATCGTAAAGGTTTTGATAAGCCAAGGCCGGCAGGTGGAGTCCGGCGATGGACTGGTGGTGATCGAAGCCATGAAAATGCAGAATGAGATTCGTGCTCCGCGCCCGGGAAGGGTAGAAAAAATCTTAGTGGAGGAAGGGAACGGCGTTGAGGCGGGGGCCAGCTTGCTTCTCTTGGTATGAAATGGACTGGAGCGCAGGACAGTTGCGGCGCCTGCCCCGCATCGCCCGGCCACCCTTTGCATACATGAGGACACAAGTCGGCGACGGGCATTTGCTGTAGCGCCGCTCGGAGCTTGCCCTGGCAGGGAGCGGCGAAATCCGCCGGTCACAGACCGGCGCTACAGAACCGGGTGTCGCCGACTTACGACCGTGAGTATAATTAACTGGACGGCGCAACCCCCATCCTGCTACTGCGTTTCCCGGTAGATGCCGGAGTCGCGGCGAACCCGTAATTCCGATGTTGCACGGACATCACACTAATGAAGGGCCTCGGCGTTGCCCGCGGATTCAACGATCTTCTGCGCCAGAAAGTTCTCCACTTTGGCGCGGTCGCGCAGGACCTCGATGTAGGCGGCCTTAAGAGCTTCTTCCTTCTCATTGGTCAGACTCTGGCGGATGGAGCTCTGCACTTGCGGGTCCGAAAGTTCCCGCTGGCCGGCCTCCTCGCGGCCCAACAGCTTGATGATGTGGTAGCCCCTGCCATCGTGGATGATCCCGCCGATTTCTCCCACCTGCATCGAAGCGATGGTCTGGGCCAGCGGACGATTTGAGGCAAGCGCCGAGGCGGGAATAAAGCCCATGTCTCCCCCGCCCGGCGCCGTGCGGGGATCCTCTGAATATTCCTGCGCGAGTTTGGAGAAATCGGCTCCTTTTTTGAGCTGTGTATCGAGAGCCCTCACTTTGCGCTGCGCCTCGACCTCGTTCTTGGCGTCGTCGTTCATCAAATTGCGAATCTGCGGGTCCTGGACGGGTGTCACCAGGATTTGCGCCAGGTGGTATTCGGTCTCGGGAACCTTAAAGTTCGCCTTGTTGCGATTGTAATAATCAGCGATTTCGGCGTCGGTCACGGCAATCCGGGAAATAATTTCTTTATTGATTAGCTTCTCAATGGTTAGAGTTTTACGAACTTCCTGGCGCAGCGTGGCTTCCGTCAGTCCCTGACCGCTCAGCCGCTTTTCGAACTCTTCCTTGGAATAGGGACTGCGCAGCCCCGCGATCCTCGTATCCACCTCGGCTTCAGAGACCGTGATATGGGCGTGGGCCGCGTGCTCAACAAGGATTTGATCGTCGATTAACTCATTTAAAATATTAAGCCTGGCGGAGAGGGCTTGCTCCGGCTTGCTGGAATCGGGGAGTGCGGCCATGCGGTTCTTGTAATAGGTCTCCACTTGGGCGCGGGAAATGGGGGTGCCGTCCACCTTTGCCCAGATTCCGCCGTTTGATGGGGTTTTCTTGCTGCATCCAGCCAAGACAAGGGCAATCCCCACGAGGACCGAATTTAGGACTCGCATAACCTTCGTGTTGGAACTCTGACTTTTGACCATGATTAGGATTTTAACCTCAGACCGGAAAAAATGGGGAACTAAAGGGCGCAAGGCGGTGGTGGTGCAATTTGGCTGCTGTAGCGGCGGTCTGCGACCGCCGAACTTGAATTCCCAACGGTTTTCGGCGCTCCCTGTCAGGGCAAGCTCCGAGCGCCGCTACAGCAAACTGCACCACTACCCACAAGGCGCAGGCCTTCTTGCCAGGCAGCATTTCTGGTATATTAGGAAAAGACACGATGGTTCAATAGCAGAACAGGAGACTTTCGAAAATGGCTCGTTCGTGTGAAATCTGCGGTAAAGGCCCCACGTTTGGAAATCGCATCAGCCACGCTCACAATGTTACCCATCGCCGTTGGCTACCCAATCTGCGGCGGGTACGCACGCTGGTAAAGGGGGCGCATCGCACCCTGATGGTCTGCACGTCCTGCATCCGGTCTGGCAAAGTTTTGAAATAAGCCGGCAAACCTTTTCAATCCTCGCCTTCACTAGCAGGAATCCAAAGCGGCAAGACGGTTGTCCTGGAATTTTCCACTCATCCTAAACTCCGGCGGCACGGCGGTCATGCCGGCCGCGTGAGTTTGTATACGGTAATCTCCGGTGGTGCGTCAAACCGGATGGGCAGACCAATGGTTCCAATTCCGCAATTGACGTAAAGCTTCCCGCCCGGTTTTTCAAACCATCCACGGACATAAGGAGTGATGAGCCGCGCCGGGTTGATGTCCTTGCTGATGAATTCGAGCGAAACCTGGCCGCCGTGTGTGTGTCCGGCCAGACTGAGGCCAATTCCAAGCTCGGCGGCGCGGTCAAAGGTGTTGGGGTTATGGCTTAACAGAATATTGGCCGTATCCGGGCGCAGAAGTGGCTTTACCCCTTGCAGGTAACGGCGGACAAAAGCCTTTCCTTCGTGCCCGAAGGCCCTATTGGTTTGGAAATCCACCCCAATCAGGTTGATCGACTTACCCTGGCATTGAACCGGCATGGCTTCGTGACGGAGAATCCGCACGCCCCGCGCTTGGAAAAGGCGGGTGATGGAATCCTCCGTGTGAGTGTATATTTCATGGTTGCCCAGGCAGCCGATTACCCCGTAAGGCGCCTTCAGCCCGGTCAGCGCATCGACCACGGCATATTGCGTGGAAGGATCCCACGTGACGAAATCCCCGGTGAGGGCAATAAGATCGGCGTGCAGGCGGTTGGCAATCGACACGTAGCGGCGGATTTCTGAGGCGGTCATGAACGGACCGATGTGCAAATCCGAAAGTTGCAGAATGCGAAAGCCGTCAAATTCTCTTGGAAGCCGGTCCATTTTGACCGGAGTTTCGGTAATTTGCAGGTTCAGTCGGCCCCGCAGAAGTCCGTAGCCGCCCGCCACAAAAGGAGCCACGCCCAGCGTGAGTGCGGCCCGTTCAAGGAATTGCCGCCGGCCGGGAATTGCGGAAACTCCGGCATTTATCTCAGGGGATGCCGCCGCATTTCCGGCTGCCTTGATTGGATGCGCATTTTGTTTCTGGGTCGATGTCGCTGCTTGGCGCGCCAGCCAGGATGCAGAACGGAACAGGCGGCTGGGGATGAGGTACAGAACCAGAACGATGACGTATCCCGTGAGTGATCCGAAAAGCCAGCATCCGAAAGGAGCATCGATCAATGCGGCCTTCAGGTTCAATTCCGTGGTTGCGCCGGCTCCTCCACGGTGCCACAGGTAATTCCAGAGAAGAACGAAGTACAATGCCAACAAGGCGTATCCAAGAAGGCGGCGGATTGTATGCGAATGCACGCATCGCCGCAGCAGGCCACCAACGCGGCGAATCCAATAAACCTGGCTTGCCACGAAGAGGGCGAGCAGCGCAAGCATAATGCCAAGCCTCAACAATGCGAAATTAGGAATTCGATGGTGAATCATGATTCAGGATTTGCCTTTCAATTCAGTCTTTACCAGGTATAAAAACTTGAAATTCCAGGTTATAGGCCTAAGTAGATAGCGGCTGATTCAGGTCTGTCATTTAGGGCCTACGGCCCGCGAAAGCTCATGAAAATTACTCGCGGTCAGGCGAGGGCGGAACCCATGACGTTAATTCCTTTGTTTTCAGTGCGGCCTAATTTGTGATCGAGCATTTTCGACCCAGCGGTTGAATGGAGATTTTTTGGAGGTCGCGAACGAATCCATCCTTAACCTTGAGATAGACCAGAGGAAGCACGGGCAATTTTCCCGCATTCCCACTGGTGCGATGTTCACAATCAGGCGTTGGCTCCCATCCGTCGTCCGGTAGTGTCTCAGTTTGCTGTAGCGGCGCTCTATGAGCGCCGGAAACCGTTGAATATAAAAGTTCGGCGCTCATAGAGCGCCGCTACAGCAAACTGAGACACCACCCGTCGTCCACAAAACTTGGAAGACGTCCCCCTTTCGATTATAATGCTCAAGCAGCCATGAAGGGGCGCTAATCTGCAAACTTGCTGCGTCCACCCGGCTTTATCAATTAAATTCAATTCCCGGCAGGTAAAGGCGTGGCCAACCCAAACGTTACGGCGGAAACGGAAACGAGTGTGGTTTATACGGTGACTGACATCATGAAGCTTTTGCCTCACCGCTACCCGTTCCTGCTGGTGGACCGCATCCTGGAGCTTGAAGCTGATAAAAGGATAGTTGGGTTGAAGAACGTGACGGTCAATGAGGAATTCTTCCAGGGGCATTTTCCCGGGGTACCCGTCATGCCCGGAGTCCTGGTGGTAGAATCCATGGCGCAGGTGGCCGGGGTGATGATTTACCGGGATCTTCCCGAGCGTGAAAGCAAGTTGGTTTACTTCACCGGGATTGAGGGCGCGAAATTCCGCCGCCCGGTCGTCCCCGGGGATCAGTTGCGCTTGGAAGTAGGTCTGCTGAACAGGAGGAGCAATTTCGGCAAAGTTGACGCCCGTGCCACCGTCGAAGGCAAGCTGGTGGCTCAAGCCGTCCTGATGTTTGCAATCATCGACCGTCCCGGAAAATGAAAGCCCACCCAACCGCCATTGTTCATCCGCAAGCAAAAATTGCCTCCTCGGTCACCGTGGGCGCTTACAGCATCATCGGCTCCGGCGTGGAATTGGGAGCAGATTGCGAGGTGATGTCCCACGTGGTGATCGATGGGAATACCCGGGCCGGTGTCGGGAACCGTTTTTACCCTTATGCCTCCGTGGGGTTGGATCCGCAAGACTTGAAGTACAAAGGTGAACCGACGCGGCTCGAGATGGGTGACGGGAATATTGTCCGCGAGTTTGTGACCCTCCATCGTGGCACGGCGGAGGGCGGCGGCGTGACCCGTATTGGCAGCAAGAATTTGTTAATGGCTTATGTTCACATCGCCCACGATTGCCAGCTCGGGGACTCGATCATTATGGCCAACGCCGCGTCGCTTGCAGGGCACGTTAAGATTGGGAACCAGGCCGTGGTGGGGGCCTTCTGCGGCGTTCACCAGTTCTGCCGCATCGGCGCTTACAGCTTCCTGGGCAGCTATACCGTGGTGAACAAGGACATTTTGCCCTATTCCAAGACCAGCGCGCCCCGCCCTGTGGAAGTGCTGGGCGCAAACCGCATTGGCCTCGAGCGGCGCGGCTTGACGGATGAAGAAATCAGGGAAATTGAAAGGGCTTTCCGTGTCCTATACCGTTCGAAACTGAATACCAGCCAGGCGATAGAGGCTTTGGAGGCGCAAGGGATTCAATCCGAGCATGTGCAGGCCATGGTGGACTTTATCCGTACCTCGGAGAGGGGTATTGCGAAATAGGAAAAGCTTGGATTCCGCGCAAGGTCATGCGTTTCCCCCGGACTGTCATTCCTGAGGAGGCGGGAATCCATGCGTCGCAAGGGCGCAAGCTTGCCGGAGTTGTGCCCGCACTCAAAATTGAAGGAACGAAGCTAGAATGTCTATGAAAACAAAGGATCTTGGTTTTGGAACGGCGCATCGAGCCTGGTTGGGGCTGGCAAGACCGTCAGAAGTCTGTGCCCAACCGCGCCCTCATCAATGAGTTGAAAACTATTCCCGTTACGGACTTATTCATGAACGAATCGGTCAGGGCTTTTTCCCAAACCGGATCCCAACAACCGGCCTCAAATGGGCGGCTGGCAATCATCGCCGGCAATGGCCGGTTTCCTTTTCTGGTGCTCGAAGCGGCGCGAGGGCAGGGAATCGATCCGTTGGTTATTGCCATTCGAGAAGAAGCATCGCCCGAACTCTCATCCCACACAACCTCTATTCACTGGTTGAGCCTGGGGGAGGCGGCCAAAGTTTTTGAGCTGCTTCAGACCGGAAAAATCGAAAAGATTCTGCTGGCAGGGCAGGTCCAGCACCGCCAGCTTTACAGCGCGATTCGTCCTGATGGGGTAGTGACGCAGGCGCTAAACGAACTGGACCGGAAGAACACGGACTCTTTGATCGGGACCTTTGTGAAAATGGTTGAAGCGATGGGGATCGAGGTGCTGGATTCCACGCACTTTATTAAGCCCTTGCTGGCCGGCGAAGGAGTATTAACTCATCGGCCGCCCCGGCCGGATGAGATCGCCGACATGGATTATGGCCGCGCAATCGCCAAGGCCGTTGCCGGGATCGACATCGGTCAAACTGTGGTAGTGGCCGACCGGGCTTGCGTCGCTGTGGAGGCCATGGAGGGAACCGATGCCACCATCGAACGGGCGGCGGCGCTGAGCAACGGCCGGCGGTTAGTGGTGGTGAAGGTGAGCAAGCCGCAGCAAGACATGCGGTTTGACGTTCCGGTGATCGGCCTGAAAACAATCGAAGTGATGCGGCGGGCCAATGCCCAGGTGCTGGCCGTTGATGCGGGCAAGACATTGCTCTTTGAGCGGGATCATTTGCTGGAAGCCGCCAATGACGCCGCAATTTCCATTGTGGGAATGAAGAGCGAAACGGAGAAATGAGAGAAGTCCGCCCTCGGGGAAAACGCTCAGGCCGCGGAAATGTTCTCTGCGAGTCCTGTAAAATAGCCTCTGGCAAGGGATGAAAGGGAAGGTTTGGCCGAAAGAATACGAGTTGGTGTCGTGGGCGTGGGTGAGCACGGAGAGCGCCATGCGCGCCGGTACGCGGAGATCGAATCGGCGGAGCTTGCAGGCGTTTATGATATTCGCTCCGGCCGTTGCCAAAAGGTAGCGGCGGAGTTGGGAGTTCATGCTTTCGCCTCACTCGAAGAGGCGCTACGATCCATTCAAGCCGCAAGCATCGCCATTCCTACCACGGACCATGCCGTTGTCGCGCGCCGGGCGTTCGAATTCGGGGTTGATGTTTTGATTGAAAAACCCATCACCCGGACGGTGGAAGAAGCGGATGAGCTGATCCAGCTTTCAGAATCATCCGGTCGCGTCCTCCAAGTGGGCCACATTGAGCGATTCAACCCGGGCGTCGTTGCCGCCAAGTCGATCACCCGCCAGCCGCTATTTTTTGAAGTGCATCGGCTCGGTGTCTTCAGTCCCCGCAGCCTGGACGTGGACGTTGTTTACGATTTGATGATCCACGACCTGGATTTGGTTCTTTGGATGGTGGGCGCGCCGCCCCGCGAGGTCCGTGCGGTGGGTCTGCCCGTGCTCACCAACCGCGTGGACATTGCCAATGCACGGGTTGAATTCGAAAATGGAGCGGTTGCGAACTTCACCGCCAGCCGCGTCAGCACCGAAAAGGTGCGGAAATTCCGCTATTTTCAGCCCAATGAGTACGTCTCGATCGATTTCTCGCGTCAGGACGCGCTGGTGATCAGTGTAGACCACACAAAACCTAATCCCGAGATGGGCTTCCGCAAACTGGAGACTCGACCGGTAGAGCCGTTGCGAGCCGAGCTTGAGGCGTTTCTGGATTCGGTCAAGACGCGGCGCGCTCCGCTGGCCGCGGGCAGGGAAGGCAGAGCGGCATTGGCGCTCGCCGCAGAAGTCATGGATCACATCGAACGCCACGCCGGCCAAGTGCATCTCACTCTGAGTCCCCCGGCTGGACACGCCGGTGAGATTTGAAGCCTCAGCAACGGAGTTTCTTCCGCGTCTGATCAGAAATTAAGACAGCCTTCAAGACTTTACCAGGGCTTTACGATGAGTGGGACGGGAGCGCGTCCATTGCTATATAATCAGATATCGGAAGCGACTGGACTTCGTAATGAACTCTGAGCCTTCGCTCAATCTGCTTCTTGAGCTTGAATCTGAAGTCACGCGGTGGCGGCGCAGGACGATGTTCCTGCTCTCCATCATGCTTCACATCCTTCTTGCCCTGCTTTTGATTGTTTCCCCCGGCCTTCTCCGGCGGGGAGAGTCACTGCTGGGAATTCATCCTCAGCCCCAGCCTAAACAAGAGACGACGTTTCTACTCCTGCCGCCGGATGTTCTGCGGCGGCTTAAGAGTCCTCCCAAGACCAACATCCTCTCCGACAAGAACCGTCTGGCGCAGGGCCACGCTCCCAAGATCAACCCCAAAGCCTTGCGCATGCCTTATATGAAAGGTAATACCAAATTGCCGGAAGTGGCGGGTGGTGGCAAGCCTAAACCCAAGCCTGCTTCGCCTGCGCCCCAACCGGCCGTCCAACCCAAACCGCAGTCTGCGCCTCCCGGCCAGCAAACCCAGGCTCAGGTTCAGCGCCCCACCCCGCCCACCAAGCAAGATTCTGAGCAAAGCAAACTGCGGCTGGAGGATGTTCAGACTCCAAAGCCGCAACCCAACACGCTGGCAGAAGCAATGGGAATGTCTACGCCTGAAGAAGTCATGCGCCAGTCCATGCAGGGAGCTGCGCAGAACCGGTCAGTCCGGGGGATTCCGGGCCCCGGCGATTCGCCCGCACAATTCAATAACCCTAACTCGAACTTCTCAACGGAAGGCCCCATCATTCTTTCCGACACGCGGGGAGTGGATTTCGGGCCTTACTTAGCCCGCATCCTGATGATCGTGAAACAGAATTGGTATGCGGTGATTCCGGAATCCGCGCGGTTGGGGGAAAAGGGCCGGACAGCAATTGTGTTTGAAATTCTAAAGGACGGGTCAGTGCCCCAACTCCGCCTGGTCGGGGCATCGGGACATGTGGCGCTGGATCGCGCGGCGCTCGCCAGCATCCGTGCTTCGATCCCCTTTCCTCCGCTGCCCCAGGAATTTACGGGCAAGCACCTGGTACTCCAATTTAATTTTCTCTATAACCTGGGCTACGGCCCATAGACGCCTGAGTATCTGAAGTGAAGTGGTTGATACCGGCAGGTTGGTTTGAGCCGTTTGGCCGCCGGTCCGGCCCGTGGTATAAGACGGCATCAAGGCAGAGCAGCGTCGCGGCTGGAACTCTTATGCCTCAATCTCCACAGGTGCGATTCGTTGCACTACGCCATAGATGCTGAGTACGGCTAGAAGTGGGAAAATGCCCGCTGTCAGAAGTACGGGATAATAAGAGAAGTGATCCACCACAATTCCTGTCAGAAGCATCGTGACCATTACCATGCCACTGTCTGCAAGCCCGCCGATGCCACTGACGCTTCCAACTACGGAAGCGGGAAATATATCACCGACTGAGCTGATGTAGTTAGCCGTCATCCATTGGTTGCCGAACACCGCGAGGCAGATCACGAAAACAGCCATCAAGCTGCTTTCAATAAAGGGGAGAACCAGGCTGAGTGTGGCCAGGATGGCTCCCAAAATGAATCCCAACTTACGGGCGAAGTCGGTTGTCGCCCCGCGCCGGATGAGGCCATCCGAAAAATACCCGCCAGCAATATTGCCAATGCACCCCGCGAGAAAAGGCATCCAGGCAAGAAGACCAATCGTCACATAAGCCATTCCCCGGCCATGGCGGAGATATTCGGGGAGCCAATACCAATAAAAGCTGGTTAGAGGACCGGTAAGAGCCCGGAAGATCATCAGCCCCACCACCTGCCGCTGGCGGATAAGCCTTTTCAAGTTGACGATACTCTTCCCTTGCGGAACTGGGGGTGGCGGATCTGGAAGGGAGGCCGTTATGTTTGAAAGATGACGAGGGAAGAACCGCAACCACGGAATCAGCCAGATCAGCCCCAGCAGACTGGGCAGGAAAAATGCGGCGCGCCAGCCGAATTTAACGGTCATCAAGACCACAAGCGGCGGAGCAATCACGGCCCCCAGTTGGGCGCCGCCATTGAAGTAGCCGCCCGCCCGTCCGCGATCCTTCGGGGCAAAGATTTGTGCAACCACTTTGATTCCGCCACTGTAGTTGCCGCACTCGGTGATCCCCAGGAAAAATCGAAAGGTGAGCAAGCTGTTCAGCCCCCGGCTGATTCCGTGGAGCGCATTCACTACCGACCACGCAACGAAGATCAGCGCGAAGCCGATGCGTGGGCCCACCACGTCCATGAAAAATCCGGCTGGCACTTGACCCAGAATCATGCCCAGTTGAAATGCGAAAATAATGTAAGAGTATTGCGTGTTGGATAGAGAGAGTTGGTCTCGCAGGACCGGGGCGACAACGGAGAGTACCTGGCGGTCAACAAGGTTGATGCCGATGGATGCGGAAAGAAGTCCGACGATCAGCCATCGCCGCTGATCGTCCCGGCCGCCGGACTCTGGCCGTGGAAGGCCGGATGGGGTTATCGGGTCAAGGATTGGCCGCATCGGGTGAATGGCCCTCGAGTTTAATCTGCAGAGCAGACTGTGCGACTAAGACCCCAGAGCACTGGTGGGCGGGCCCGGAATCTGCTCATTCTGAGGCGGGTAGAAGTTGTGCGGGTAATTGAAATCCTGCGCGCCGAGCGGCAGGCAGAACAACAGACCGCAAACCAAGATCATCCCGCGTCCCCATTTGAACATGACCGCACCGGCCTTAAACTCATTATCGTTCAGTTTGGCGGGAACAAAGCCAGTTTTTACGTTGTTTTTGCGCCAAAAGTTTGCAACTTATTGATTATAAGTCAATTGCGTGGGTTTGTTCGAAAAATCGACATAACTTACGTATTATCTATGGGTTAGCCGGTTTCTCAATGGCTTTGAATGGCTTTGTATCATTCGATTTATCCATGTTTTCAGTGTATTACAGGCTTTTCCACAGGCAAAAAAGTATTATTTTTTCTCTTCTTTTGGCTCGCACCCGCATTTTTACTGGC